>CENO01103170.1_pt1 | contig 16946 bp, 16 predicted proteins | sample 530271 | NCBI WGS metagenome assembly CENO01 (sample SAMEA2619857, study PRJEB7988) | marine metagenome | biome: marine biome (ENVO:00000447); feature: surface water layer (ENVO:00002042); material: "saline water (ENVO:00002010), including plankton (ENVO:xxxxxxxx)" | depth 5 m | reverse complement strand
CACTTTTCTGTGTTTGCGCCTGCTATAGTGACTAAGCCATCATCATCTACATTTACTTCACATTCAGTATCCTCAATGATTTTCTTAATATTCTTCCCACCAGGTCCAATAAGTGCACCAATTTTTTCAGGATTAATATTTACGGACATTATCCTCGGTGCGTACTTTGAAATTTCGTTAGGCTTAGGAAGTGCTTCATTCATTTTATCTAAAATGTGAAGCCTACCATCTTTGGCCTGGTTAAGGGCCTCTTCCATAATTTCAAATGAAATACCTTCAATCTTAAGGTCAAGCTGAATGGCAGTTATACCTTCACTGGTACCTGCAATTTTGAAATCCATATCACCAAGATGGTCTTCCATTCCAAGGATATCACTTAAAACTGCATGACGACTACCATCTGTAATCAAGCCCATGGCTATTCCTGCAACTGGTGACTTTAAAGGAGCGCCAGCACTCATTAGTGAAAGGCTTCCACCGCAAACTGAAGCCATAGATGAGGATCCATTGGATTCCATTATTTCAGATACAATTCTAATTGTATATGGAAAATCATCATAATCAGGAAGAACTGGCTTAATTGCTCTTTGTGCAAGGTTACCATGTCCAATTTCTCTTCTACTTGTAAAACCAATTCTACCAGTTTCACCAACACAATAAGGTGGAAAGTTATAATGTAGATAGTACGATTTTTTGTAATCTTCGTCCATACTATCAATGATGGCCTCATCACTTTTTGAACCCAATGTAGTTACCACAAGAGCTTGAGTCTCACCTCTGGTAAATAATACAGAGCCATGTGTACGATTGAGGATATCAGGGTCGATACTTATTTCCCTTATATCGGTTGTGGATCTTCCATCACTTCTGACACCTGTGGATAACACCTGTTCTCGAAATGCATTCTTAAATTTATCGTTAATAATGGTGCTGATGGATTTTTCTTCTTCCGGAAAATCTTCTGTGAGTGACTCCGTCACTTCACTTATTAAATTATCCTTTGCACTAGATCTTTCTTGCTTATCTGAGATACTAACTATTTCATCAACCCTATTACCTATTTTGTCGTCAACTGCAGAAATAATTTCTTGATTTTCATGTACCACTGGTATTTCATCTTTTACTACATCACAGAGTTTTGCAAGATCGTTTTGTAAAGCTATTATATCTTTTATTACTTCATGTGCACATTTAAGCGCATCCAACATCTCTGTTTCTGATACACAATCAGCTTCACCCTCTACCATTACCACTGTCTCATTATTACCAGACACTACCATCTCCATATCAGAGTCTTCTAGTTCAGTACGAGTGGGGTTAATTGCAAATTCTCCATTAATTCTTCCCACTCTAACGGTAGCTATTGGCCCATTCCAAGGAATGGATGATAACATTAAAGCTGCCGAAGCTCCTACACCTGCCAAAACATCAGACATATTTTCACCATCACTTTGTAAAACAGTAATTATTACCTGAGTTTCGTTCTTAAATCCTTTTGGAAAAAGTGGCCTGATTGGCCTGTCAGTAACTCTACTAGTTAAAACCTCATGTTCTCCAGGCCTAGCCTCTCTTTTAAAAAATCCGCCAGGTATTTTTCCGCCAGCATAATGTTTTTCTCTATATTCAACTTGCAATGGGAAGAAGTCTATATCTTCCCTTGCTTCTTTAGCTGCATTAACAGCAGCGTGTATGGTTGTCTCCCCATAGGTAACCAAAACGGAACCATTACTTTGTCGAGCTACTCTACCCGTCTCCAATCGCATTGTTTTTCCTGCGATTGTCCTTTCTTTTATTTGCATTTTCTTTCTTCTTTATTGTATGAATCGTCTTTGTCTAACCTCTAATAGACAATTCTTTTATTAAATTCACATAAGATTCAGCATTAGAGCGCATTAAATACTTAAGCAGTCTTTTTCTTTTTGAAACCAACTGCACTAACCCTCTTCGGGTGTGAAGATCTTTCTTATGTGTTTTGACATGATCTGTCAATTCTCTTATTCTATGGGTAAGAATCGCAATTTGCACTTCAGAAGAACCTGTGTCTTCTGAATTCTTACCAAATTTTTTAATATACTTTTGTTTTTCTTCAATTGTGATAGGCATACTTTTATCTCCTATTCGTACTTACCTTTTAATTCAAGGCATTTTTGCTTATCTCTTTTTAACTGATTAATTAAATCTATCGAGGAAGGGAACTTTATTTCATCCCTTATTCTCTCCAAAAACTCTACTCTTATTTCTTTTCCATATAAATCATGTGTGGAATCGTGAAAGAAATGAATTTCCATAACTAGTTCATTCTCACCAAAGGTAGGTCTTATACCGAAGTTACACATTCCAAACGCATGATGTCCAATAAACCTTCCCCTTGTAAAATATACACCAGACTTTGGCATAAGCTGGTTTTCACAGAGTGGAATAACATTAGCTGTTGGAAAACTTAACTCTTTTCCTCTACCTGAGCCCTTCACTACTTTTGCATTAAAACCATATACAGACCCAAGTTCAAAATTTGCTCTTCGAACATAACCATTTTTTATTAGATTTCTTATTCTTGTACTTGAAATATGATTATCATCATCAGAAACAGGTTCTATGATTTCAAGATTAATCGAATTATCTAAACAATACTTAGTTAAAAATTCTGGCCCACCCTCTCTATCTTTTCCAAAATGATGATCATAACCTACAATTATGTATTTGGGATTAAAAAAGGGTATTATAGTATTATCCAAAAATTCACCTGCAGTAGTATTAGAAAACTCATCAGTAAATTTAATTATATGGATATATTGCAATCCTATTTCTTTTATAATCTCTAATTTTTCTTCTAAACTCATCAGCATGGGTAATATAACTTTATTTTTTTCAAGCACATGTCGAGGGTGAGGATCAAAAGTGATCAAAACTGATGGTAGGCTTCTTGCGCGAGCATGATGAACAACTGATGATAGAATTTCGCGATGCCCTCTATGTATGCCATCGTAAGACCCAAGAGTGAGTACTGATCCTTGCATAGGATTAAAACTTTCTAATGAGCTTATGATTTCCATAAGAGTTTAAATTGATTAAGTGAAGCCGAATCATCAATCAAATATTCCCCAACTCTTGTACGGATTAATGAATTAAGGTACCCAACAGTGCCAAGTTTTTCTGCGATCTCTTTGCCTAAAACCCTTATATAGGTTCCCTTGGAGCAAGAAACAGTAAAAACAATATTAGTCTCATTGAAATTTATAAGATTAATGTCACTAATATTTATTTGAGTTGGCTTTCTGTCCACAATAATATTTTTCCTAGCTAACTCATATAATTTTACACCACCAATTTTTTTAGCAGAGAACATTGGTGGCGTTTGCATTGATGCTCCTAAAAATGATTTCAATACTTTATTGATTTTTGATTCGCTAAGTCTTGGTATTTTCTTTTTTTCTATGACTTCCCCTTCCGGATCAAGGGTATTTGTAGTTTTTCCTAATGAGATTGAAGCGGTATAAGATTTATCAGTATCCGTAATTTTTTTTAATTCTTTTGTATCACTACCAGTTCCAATTATCAGTACTCCCTCTGCAAAAGGATCTAGTGTACCACCATGACCAACTTTTTTTTCACAGACAATTTTCCGAATTTTTTTTACAACACCAAAAGATGTTATGCCTTTCGGTTTATAAATATTTAGGATCATTTATATATATGAACTTTAATCTTTTTTTTTTAAAAGGTTATCAATTTTCTCACTGTAGGCTAAGGTTTCATCTAAGATGAACCGTATATCTGGTGTATAACGTAAGGATAGTTGAGGGCTCATAAACTTCTTGAATGCTTTCCGTTTTTTATTGATTTCAATATCAACTTTTGAATCTGGTAATTTCCCAGAGAGAACAGAATAAGATACTTTAGCGGTACGAAGATCAGGTGCAACATCAACATTTGTAAATGTAACAAAACCCAGGTAAGAAAGGTCAATATTTTTAATCAGGATATCGCTCAATATATCTAAGATTTGCCTATTTATCCTATCAACCCTATTATAAGGCTTATTTGAATTCAATTTAATTCCAGTTTTCGTTTTACCTCTTTTACCTCATAAACTTCAATTATATCACCTTCAATAAACTTCTTCACACCATCAACACCAATACCACACTCTAATCCTTCTTTTACTTCTTTAGCATCATCTTTGTGTCTTTTTAAGGAATTAATTAATCCTTCATGTAATAGGTCTCCATCTCTGATAACACGTGCTTTACCATTTCGAATAATTAGCCCATCTGTTACCTTACATCCTGCAATAAAACCAATTTTTGGAATTTTGAACTGTGTTAAAACTTCCGCCTTTCCAAGGCTACTCTCAACCTTCTCTGGTTCAAGCATACCTTCAAGAGCTAATGTCAATTCCTCAACAGCCTGATAAATGACATTATATGTTCGAATGTCTACTCCTGCCTGATTAGCTTGGAGCCTAGCATTTGAACTAACTTGTACATGAAAACCAATGATTACTGCATTGGATGCTTGTGCAAGTAAAACATCAGATTCTGTTACCATACCGACATTTTTATGAATTACTTTTATACCAACTTCATCATTCTTAATTTTTTCTAATGATTCCGCAAGAGCTTCTACTGAGCCATCGACATCACCTTTAATAATCAATGGCAGAGACTTAACTGAACCTTCTTTAATTAATGATGACATGTTGTCAAGTGAAAAGGCCATTTTCTTTTGTTCAATTTCCCTACGGATTCTCTGCCTTTCGCTTGCAATTCTTTTTATTTCTTTTTCATTTTCAACTACAGCAAACAAATCACCAGCTTGTGGAACACTTTCTAATCCTTGGATTTGAATAGCATCAGAGGGCCCTGCTATTTTCAATCGATTACCATGTTCATTGGTAATAGAACGAACCTTTCCAGGAAAATCACCACAAATGAATGGGTCCCCAATATTGAGAGTACCTTTTTGTATCAGTACTGTTCCCACGGGACCTAATCCTTTATCTAGTCTGGAATCGACTACAGTACCTTTCGCTGTACAATCTTTATTAGATTTTAACTCTAGAACATCTGTTTCTAAAAGTAAACTTTCCATAAGACTATCCATGCCTGCTCCAGTTTTAGCACTAATCTCAATATCTTGAACTTTACCACCCCAAGTTTCAACTAAAACTTCGTGCTCCGACAACGCTCTTCTGACTTTTTCTGGGTCAGCACCTGGCTTATCCATTTTATTTATTGCAACAACCATTGGAACTCCAGCGGCTTTTGTATGGCTTATTGCTTCTACAGTCTGTGGCATTACGGCATCATCGGCAGCAACAACTAAAATGACTATATCAGTAACCTGCGCACCTCTGGCACGCATTGCAGTGAATGCTTCATGCCCAGGAGTGTCCAAAAAGGTGAGCTCACGGTCATTATATTGTACTTTGTATGCACCTATATGCTGGGTAATTCCGCCAGATTCACCTTCTGCAACATTGGTTTCGCGGATATGATCTAATAAACTCGTTTTCCCATGGTCTACATGACCCATAACTGTGACAATAGGTGCTCTTGGTGTAGCGTTTTTTAAATCTTCTTCAGTAGTTTCAATATCAAATAACTCTTCACCTACATCGGTAATTTTCTCTGGCGTAAAACCAAAATGTTCTGATAGTAGCTCTACTATATCCCAATCCATTCTTTGATTTTTTGTAACCAACATACCAAGCTCTATGCAGATCTGAATAATATCGCTTGAGGTAACTTCAAAGATTTTTGCTAACTCTTCAACATTTGAAAATTCTGCAACTTTTATTATTGGAAGTTCCTTTGGATTAATACTTTCTTGTTCATCTTTAACTTTTGTCTTCTTGTAGGATTTCTTTTTTGATTTTGTATCCATTTGAGCAAGGATGCCCTTCACTTTGGTTTTTACAGACTGTTGAGCTTTTTCCTCTTCCTTGTTCTTTTTTAACTTCAATTTTGAATTGCCCGAAGCTACTTTTCCATGTATATCTGACAAATTTATCGAACGCAATTTTTTGGTATTTTTAAACTTATTTTTTAGTTCATTAGCTTTTTCATTTGATCTACCTATTTCAGACTTTTCTTTTTCTTTACTTTTTTTGTTTTCATAATCTTGCTGACGTTGACTAATTTCATCTGAATTTTTTAATACTTCCTCAGCTAATCTTTTTTTCTCTTGTTCTAGTAAGTCTGCCTTTTTCTTAATTTCCTTCTTTTCAAGCTCTCGCTGCTCCTTCAAAGAGAGTAGCTTCAACTTTTTTGTACTTTGTTGTTGTTCTTTTAACCTTGTGTCATGAATTTCACGCCTCACTTTCTCTTTTCTAAACCTATCAACTTGTTCCTTATCTTTAGAAAACTCATCCAAGATTAATTTATGTACTGCATCGTCAATTGGCGACATGTGACTCGAAACCTCTACATTTTGAGATTTCAAAAAACTCACAATATCTGTGTGTGAAATATTTAATTCTTTTGCTATTTGAAATATTCTGACTTTTGCCATTATTTATTCTTCTTCAGAGATTGATTTTTCCAGTTCTATTTCTGGATCACTATCGCTATTATTATCTAATTCTAGATCTATTCCCAATGATGATAAATCTATTTCATCATCTTCTTTTTCAGGTTCAATTTTTCTTTCAACATAATCCTGTACAGATTCATATATTGAATCTAATGTCTGCTCGTCAATACCGTTTAAATTCAATAAATTATCCATATCAGAATCCAGTAGGTCTGAAACTAAAGATATGCCTGATTCTTCTAATATTTTTGCGATTTCATTATCGACACTTTCAATATCTGATAAAGGAGTTTTTTGATCCTCTTGAATACGCTCATATTGCTTAACACCGTAGGCATCTATTTTGTACTCTGTAATTTTTGATGCAAGGTTTACATTCATACCGTTTCTACCAATGGCAGCATCAAGATTCTCGTCTTCAAAAATTGCTACACAATACCTTTTGTCATCATCAATATATAATTGTAAGGGTTTAGCGGGAGAAAGGGCTCTAGTTAATAAAATTTCGTTTTGCTCACTAAAGTTTACTATATCAATTTTCTCATTGTTTAATTCTCTAACGATTGCTTGTATTCTACTCCCTCTCATACCAACGCAAGCTCCCACAGGGTCTATTCTGCGGTCATTAGACTTAACAATTATTTTTGCTCTCTCTCCTGGATAGCGAGCTATAGAAGTTATTTCAATTATGCCATCCTCAATTTCTGGAACCTCAAGTTCAAATAACTTATACAAAAAATGGTTGTCACTTCGTGATACAACAATATCAGGTCCTTTGGCAGTAACTTCTACCGATTTGATTATTGCACGAACAGTCTCTCCTCTCCTGTAGCGTTCCATGTGAATCTGTTCAGATTTAGGCATTCGTAATTCAGCTTGTTCAATATTAATAAATACACCATCTCTCTGTACTTGATGAACTACGCCTATAACAATTTCACCAATCCTATTGGCATAATCTTCATATATGTAATTACGCTCTACATCCCTTAATCTTTGGGCAAAAAACTGTTTGGCGGTGACAACTAGTCTACGACCAAACACTCTTGGATCAATAACTTCTACAAATATATCTCCTACTTCAAGATCTGAAGCATCTGGCTCTTTTTCGATCGCCTCTTCAAGTGTGATTTCTACCTTGTAATCGTCAATTTCGTCAACAATAGTTTTTTCTGCATAAATCTCTATTTCACCCTTATCAAGGTTTACAATACAACTACAGTTTGAAGAGTCTCCATATTCTTTTTCAATGACGTACAGGAATAGCTCCTCAAGAATAGTAGCTAGTTCTGAACGTTCGACATTCTTTTCTCTTGCAATTTCTGAAAATACTTCGATTAATTCTCGATTTACCAAAACGTCTCCTACTATTTATTTAAAAGATACATTTACTAAAGCTGATTTCACTTGATCATATGACAAGGACAAGGTTTTATCATTACTTTCCAATTCAAAGGATTTATCGCCAACACGTACTATTTTCCCTGTGACCTTTGTTGATGAGCTATTATCATAATAAACCACATCTAAATTTCGATTTAAATTTTTTTTGAATTGGAATGGTTCTGATAGAGAGCAGTCTAAACCTGGCGTTGATACTTCGATCCTAACACCATCGGGGAATTCTGAAAGGGTTTCACTTGCGTTTTTTATAGAACGTGTCAATTTCGCAGTATCATCAAGTGTAAGAACGCTCTCTGAATCAACGATAATACGAACAAAATTCCCACGAACATTGTGGGTAACATCCATTAAAATTTGACCATCTTCTAAAAGTGGTTCAATGATATTTACTAATTCATCACTCATTTTAGATAAAAGAAAAGCGGGTTTTCACCCGCTTTTCAGCCAGAAATATTACGTTTCTGGAAAGATTTTTACAAGGAATTAACTCAAGATTTTTCCCTTAATTTCTTGAGCAACTTGTTTGTTCCAAGTACTCAAATCTTCATCTAATAATAATTTATCAATAATTTTCTCTGCCTCAAATTTTTGTCCATTATCAATATAATAGCCTGCTTTACGCAATTGCATTTGCCTTATGTCCTTAATTGAATTTGAGTTTTTAATGCATTTAGTTAATATTGATAAACCTTTATCAAAATCTCTTTTACTAACTGCAATATCAGCTAAAATTATTCCTGACGATGATGCCAAAAAGCCTTTTGGGTTATTATTTAAATAGGAATTAAGGTGCTTCTCTGCATTAACATTATCGTTGTTATCATAACTCATTTTACCAAGATAATATTCTGCTAAAGAGGCGCTTGCGGTATTTTCATATTCATTAATCACTGTCTCAAGCTGAAACTTAGCGGTTGTTTGATCGTTTAAATCCAGAGTCAATAAAGCATCGCCGAGAGATGAGCTGGCCTCCTCATTTGCATTTTGTGAATTGTTAGAGAGGACATTAAATCCAATTAAAATTGCAAAAGCTACAATGCCTATTTGTAAGTATCTTGATCTATTTTCTTCAAGATGAGCCTGGGCTTGGTCAACAGTTTCAAGAAATGGATCCCTTTGGATTTCTTTTTTTGTTATTTTTTTCTTTGGTCTTAACATTTTATCTTATCTCTTTTTGTACCCTCGGCAGGAATCGAACCTGCATCTAATGCTTAGGAGGCACTTGTTCTATCCATTGAACTACGAGGGCAGATTATCGATTTTTCTGACGAGTATATCTACAAATATAAGTGAATATAATTTCTTAACAAAATGCAAAGCTTATAGCTAAATGGTAAATAAGAGATAGTTATTTAAAAATTTGATAAAACTACCAATAGTATAACTACAATATCAGAGTTATTTCTCTAAATTATTCACCCTGTCTCTTTTTATCATCATTAAAATTGTAAAAAGGATTATTGTAGTTCCAAAAATAAAGTTGGGAGTTATTACATCCTTAAAAATTATAATTCCAGCAATGACTGAAAAAGGTACCTGTAAATAACTGGTCATTGCAGCCTTACTTGCTGGCAATAGTTCATATCCGTATGTTAGAAATATTTGACCAAATTGTGATGAAATTCCAACCACAATCAAATATGCCCAAATTAATGTTGAGGGCATTACCCAATTACCAGTTAAAAATAACATACTTAGGGGAACTGTAAATAACGGAAAATAAAACATTATCACATAGGGAGATTCTTTAAGGTTTGATGCTTTTTTTACCATTACATATGACAATCCTGTTAAAATCGCACCAGAAAGCGAAATTATTATATCCATTCTTGATGCATCTCCTATATTTAAAATTGGGAAATCCAAAGTGATATATACACCTATTAAGCCAGATATAATTGAAAAGAATATTTTTTTACTTATATGCTCCGAAAGTATCAATCCAGCAAATAAAGCAGTAAAAATTGGGTATAGATATTGTATAACGGTAGCTTCAGAAAGTGACAATCTTTGTAATGATTCATACACTAAAAATAGAGCAATACTGCCAACCAAGCCTCTTATCATTAGAACATCTCGATTCTTCCCAAGAGGCTTTATCCCTTTCTTTAATATAATTAAGTAGGTAACCAAAAGAGTGATCACTCCTCTAACAAGTACTATCTGAATAGTTGCTATTTGTTCTCCTGCAAGTTTTACAAAAATTGACATAATGCAATATGACAACGCACTGAGAACTATAAATATATATCCCATTAAGAATTAAATTTTAAGAAATTATTTAATCATTCATCTCGATTGACTTTCTCCTGACTAAACGCTGGTAAACAAATTGCGATGTAATTTGCGCCTTCTCTTTTGGTTTCATATTTGACCCACTCTCCTGGATATGTAATTATTGATTGTCCAGCTTTGACGTTAAAAATCTTCTCAATTGTTCGTACAGTTAATTCACCCTTAAGAACTAGTGTATATTCATGGAATTCTGGAGTCTGACCTGCTTCTTCCCAACCTTTTGGAGACGTCATATGTGCTATGCTTATTTCATCATTATTAGAATTCACCAGCCCAATATGCTCTCTTATTACCTTTTGCATATTACCTGATGATTTAACTATGGTTGGAGTCTCTATCAACTTTGCCATTTCAAATCCCTTTTATAATTTTCATTTAATACTTTTTAAAATTTAATTTTAACATGCTTTATTGAAATTGTTGAATCACACATTTCAGTCATGCAATTTTTTATTTGTCTTAATCTTCCATCTATGTAGACAGATTCGAATCTTAATTGACCATTGTAATCCCATTCACGCCACAAACCGGATTTAATACTATTGATAAATTCACCATGATATTTTGGTTTCCCATTATCCCACCAACCTGTCCAAAGTCCAGTTTTGATTGATGAGGAAAGTTCTCCAACAAGCTTTGGTTGCAGATTTTGGTTTTTAAATAACCTATAAACTATACCTGAAATAGGTTTTTTTGTAAAACGGCTGCTAATTCTATCATTAATGCCAACAGGATAATTAAGAAAAATTTTATCTTTACCATAAATACCACCTGAAAAGAATAAATTTATAAAAATAATAAACTTTAGTATTCTATTTTTCCAAATCAATAAATTTTAATTGAATAATTATCCTAAATAGGGATAAGCTGGAATTTTGGGATATAAATTTGCGACCTTAAATGACATCATTTACCCTTTGAGGTTTTAGTAACTCTATATTTTTTCCAGTGGTCTCTTGGTTTTTTGGTGCCAAGTATAAAATCCTCCAAATATTTTGATACCGTAAATATTTTCATATTTATCTCCTATTACTTTTCAAATTAAGTTAACTCTATTTCAGTTTAGATAAATGTAGTTAATAAGATTTTTTGTGTTTAATAAAAAATTCTTAGATTTATAAAATGAAAAGCATTTTAATTTATCTATTTAGCCTTTCAATTTTTTTTATAACAAGCTGTGGGCAGGATCCTAATAAAATTACTATCAAAGGCAGTATTACTAATCCCGTCAGTGATGAATTAGTATTTAATTTTTCTGATACAAGTTATGAAACTAGAGTTGATGCTAATGGAGATTTTAAAATAACTCTTAATCAAGACTCTGCTCAATACGTTACACTCCTACATGGCGAGAGAACTAGAATGTTCATCAAACCCGGTGATAACATCGAAATTCATTTTGACACTAAAGAATTTGATGAAACAATGACTTATAAAAATAGTCCTGAATCATCATTCCTTGCTTACAAACTAATTTCAGCTGAAGAGAAGGATTTTTATGGAGAGTCACTTTATCTTGCAGATGAGGTTTCCTATGAGCTAGAACTTGAGAAGTATAAGACTAATTTGATGCAAAGATTAGATCAGTTTGAAAATGAATACTTCAAAAGGACAGAGGAGAAAAGTATAAATGCTTCGATTGAAAGATACCTCAAAAGAAAGAAAAGCTTTTCTGATCGCACGGAAGAGGAACGTTTATACCTCTGGGAGACTAGCAAGTTATCAAAGGAATATAATTTCTATGATTTACTATCAACCCTAAATAATGCCGAATTTGATGAAAATCTTATTGAATATGAGAAAAAGATGAAATCTGCATTGGAACCACTGAAAAAGCTAAATGATTATGAAAAAGAGCTAGGTAAGATAACCAAAATAGTAGCTAGTTGGAGAGAAAGAAAGAATGACTATGATAATATGCCAAATGATGGAGATATGTCTATTGATTTCTCATATCCAAATATTGCTGGTGAAATGATATCATTATCTTCTTTCAGAGGTCGCTTAGTATATATAGATGTATGGGCTACTTGGTGTGGCCCTTGCATAGCTGAATTTCCATCTCTTGAGCGACTTCAGAAGGATTATGAAAATATGGATATTGTTTTCCTAAGTGTATCAGTTGATACGGACAAGAAAGCTTGGGAGAAAATGCTTACTGAAGATCAATTAGATGGTGTGCAACTTTGGGCTGATGGGTGGAGCCAGATTACCAAATCATATGCAATTTTTGGAATTCCAAGGTTTATACTGGTGGATAGATCTGGTGAATTAATTGCGGTCGACGCACCAAGACCCTCATCTAATGAGATACGTTCGATGATTGATGAGAAAATTTAATTAGTTCAATTCTTCGCTTAATCTACGGGTCATTAATTCTAAAACAGAATTTTTAGGATCCTTTTTCTGGAACAAAACCTGATATATAGCCTCATGTATGGGCATTTCAACATTGTGTTTTAACTGCAGTTGATGTACCGATTTTGCTGTAAATATACCCTCAGCTATCATACTCATATCTACGGTAATATCTTCAAGAGCCTTACCCTCACCAATTAACTGCCCTAATTGTCTATTTCTACTATGTTTACTTAGGCATGTAACAATAAGATCTCCATAACCACTTAAACCCCTGAAGGTTTCAACCTTTGCTCCCATAGCCTCACCCAAGCGAGTTATTTCCATCATGCCTCTTGTCATTAAAGCTGCCTTAGAATTATCTCCATATCCTATGCCATCACAAATGCCTGCAGCTATTGCTATTACATTTTTCATGGACCCGCCCAGTTCAACTCCTCTAATATCTCTATTTAGGTAAGTTCTTAACATTTCAGTTGCAAATAAGTTTTGAATTATTTCAGCTGATTGAATATCGTTTGATGCTGCAACCAATGTGGTAGGATGACCGTTTATGACTTCTTCAGCATGACTTGGACCGGAAAGTGTTACCACACTCTTGTGACAACCATCTAATGCGTCATTTATCACCTCACTGACTGTCATTAATGTATCAACTTCAATACCTTTTGAAACATTTACAATTATGTGATTTTTGTTGAATGATGATTTATTTTTTGTGATGACATCTCTAATTGACTGCGATGGTAATGCCAAAACAATAATTTTGGAGCTTTGTATTGCTGATGAAATGTCATTAGTAAATTCAACATCAGATGGGAAAATTAATTCAGGAATTAGATAATGGGTTTTAGCATCCTTTAGATGATTTACCACATCAAGATTACGATGCCACATAGTAACACCAAGTCCTTTTTCAGAAAGTAACTTGCCTAATGCACCTCCCCAAGATCCACAACCTAGAAATGTTACTGTTTTCAAGGCTAATTATCGTACATCGATTCAATCATATCAGACCAATTTTCGTTAATCTGCTTCCTTCGAATCTTCAGGGTAGGTGTTAACTCACCATTATCAATTGTTAGATCTCTTGGTAAGATAACAAATTTCTTTAGCTGCTCTGGATTTGAAAATTGTTCATTGAGCCTATTTACCTCCGATTGTAGCTCTGATTTAATTTCTTCACTATCTGTAAAATCCGATAGCTCATGACCATTTTCATTCAGCATTTTGATTTGCTGTAAAGGATCTTTAGGGATTTGATTACTATTCATATATAACTTATCTCTCAAAATAGCACCCACATCTAGCGTAAAAAGAGCAGAGCAATATTTTCTTCCATCACCAACTAGAAAACATTGAGAAACAATGGGAATTGATTTCATTGTTTCTTCAATAACCAAAGGAGCAATATTTTTCCCTGCAGAACTAACATATATTTCTTTTTTTCTACCAGTTATATAGAGATAACCATCTGAATCTAGTTTTCCAACATCTCCGGTACATAACCATCCGTTCACCAAGGTTTCGGCAGTTGCCTCTGGATTATTGTAATACCCTTTCATTACATTTTTACCTTTAATAAGAATTTCACCATCCTCCGCAATTTTAATTTCCGTATCTGGAAGGGCTTTCCCAACACTGCCGATCTTATTGTGTCCTACAAAATTTAAGGTCGCACCTGCGGTGTTTTCAGTCATTCCATATCCCTCAAAAAGAGGAATATCTAATTTCTGAAAAAGAGTGAGTATATCTGGATTTATTGGAGCCGCCCCACTAATTGCAAATCGAGAATTGGAAAAACCGGCAGCCTCTTTCAATTTTCCTTTAAAAATTTTTGAAAGACCTGGAATCATTAACCCATACTTTAATATTGCTTTAGATTCAATAGCAGCCATAAGGTTGGAATATATTTTTTCATATATTCGAGGAACAGAGATAAAAAGATGTGGTTGTACCTCCTTTGCATAGTCAACAGTATTCAAGGGGCTATCTACGATATGCATATGCATCGCTCTTCTAATCCAGTAATGATTGTCCAATAATTGTCCAAAAACATGTGCACCTGGTAGCCAGCTTACATACTTTTCACCTTGGTCAAATTTCAAAATAGGTTCCACCGTATCCAGCTCAAAGGTCCAATTACCATGGGATAACTCAACACCCTTCGGATTACCAGTTGTTCCAGATGTATAAATTAAGGAAGAGGTATCTTCACTCTGGATTTGTCTACAGAGTTCCTGAACAGTTTCATCATCAACGGAATTTCCTTTTTCTATGAATTCACTCCATGAAATAATTTTTGGATGTTTTAATAGCTCTACCCCATCCATTGTTACAACAAGTTCTACCTTTTCTAGCTTGTCTAAAACTTCAAGCAGTCGATGATTCGGCATTTTTTCTTTTTCACCGTTATCATTAGGATTATTACCTAAAAATATTATTCTAGATTCAGAATTACCTACAACCCACTCAACCTCATTAGAAGAACTCGTGTGGTATACTCCAACTGCAACACCGTTAATAAGCTGAGTTGCCATATAGCCTATATTCCATTCAGGTCTGTTGTAACTATAAATGCTAACCTTATCATGTTTTTTAATACCACAAGCCAGTAATGATTTAGAAACCAACAAAACTGATGAGTATACTTCGCTCCATGTATCAGTCTTCCAATTTCCTGAACTGTCTTTAATTGACAATGCAGGTTCATTAGGGTATTTTTCTACGTTTTGGATAAGATACTTAGGAGTGTTCATTGCTTGATTCCCCTTGGATTTGGTTAATAGGAGTTAAACTCCATTAGTATTGGAGTTTCATTTCAAATAAACTTATATATATTCAATTTTTTAATCAATCTGATTGAAAATAACTTTTTTTTCTGTTGTTTAAAAATCTGTTAGCGTTCAATCCCATAATAGCTTATAAATTTTATTTCTAAAATCCTCATTAACTACAAATCGGTGCCCATTTTGTTTATGAGTGCTAACAGATAGTGAATGATATTCATCTAAATGTTCAATAAATTTTATTATGTTTAACTCAACATCATATCCATCAGCATCTTTAATTAACACCATAGGGTAATTAGATTTAAACCTTTCCTTATTTAACATAATCATACGATTCGGTAGCTCGTATATTTTATTGTCATATTTATTAATGTAATCATCACAGTCTATAACTCTTTCCCATGGTTCTCTACATTGGTTTTGAATCATTCGGCTGTTATCATATGTCTCTTTTCTAGTCCAGTGATGTGTTAATTGATTCGAATATATAGATTCATTTAAACGATCATAATCAGAGGATATCTGATCATTGAAAAACCATACACCGACTTTGTTATTGTTTTCATATTCACCCTGCAAAATTATATCTGATGAGGAAAAGGGATATTTTTCAGAATATCCATTTTTTAAATGATTCTCCTCATATACAAAAATAGTTCCATTCTTTAATCCATTTACGTAATCAATACCAGTGACTAATCTTGTGCTTGAATCAAACCATTTGTTTTTATTTCCTAATTGAACAGGCTCAACCCAAATCCACTTACCTTCTCTTTTATCATTTACGTATAATCCCATGATTTCTGGAAGCATCATTTCTTGGTTGTAATATTGCTTAAAGTATCCATTTTTAATGCCGTTTATAATAGTACATTCAGCAATCTTAGTTTTTTCATCATCCATTAAAAATATTTCTACTCTGCCTGTAAATAATGAGTCACTATCTTCCATATACCAAAGTGACTCGATTTTTTCTATTCTATTGGGCAGAAATAGATATTGATTATCAAAACTAATTAAATAATCAATTTCATCATAAGATTCCTGTGCACTAAATAAGAAAGAAATACCTATTAAAATTATTTTTAGCATATTACGCATAAACAAATTTAGCCATCAAAAAAGAAACAAAAAACCACCTATGTTTTTTTGAAATGTTTATAGAATAAAAATTTTGAATGTATAAAGATCTTACTTTTGATATTTATAGCAATTTAGGTAATTTAGTTTAAGCATAATATTTAAACTTGCCGGTGTGGCGGAATTGGTAGACGCGGTGGATTCAAAATCCATTTCTTTTAAAAGAGTGGGGGTTCGAGCCCCTCCACCGGTACTTAGTTTTTTAATATATACAAAAATACCACCTTATTTTTTTTCTTGACTTGTATCAAATAAACCAATACTTTAACTGTTGAAGGTGCTGGTTTGGTACCTTTGGTATGTGGAAGGGGTAGACGTTCATTTTGTCCGAGGTCCTGATGAACGCTGCCCCACTTTTTTTATATAATGCACTAAAGTAGGGAATTAATTGAATAGCATAAGAACAACTATATCAATACTTAT
>CENO01029110.1_pt1 | contig 16995 bp, 18 predicted proteins | sample 530271 | NCBI WGS metagenome assembly CENO01 (sample SAMEA2619857, study PRJEB7988) | marine metagenome | biome: marine biome (ENVO:00000447); feature: surface water layer (ENVO:00002042); material: "saline water (ENVO:00002010), including plankton (ENVO:xxxxxxxx)" | depth 5 m | reverse complement strand
ATCCATTCTTCCATTTAATCCAGTATTTACTAATCCAAACACAAAGCTAGATAGTTACAGAGCTATTATGGAAAGTGATATCACTGTAGGGTTTTGTTCTACGCTTTTATTAGAATCATTGGCATTAAACTCTAAAGCTTTACAAATTAATACAGCTCAAGACAATTCATACTTTGAGTTTGATAGCAAATTTATTCACGAATATTCTCAAATAAATCAATTAGAGAACAGAATTGATGAGTTAATGTCCATACCTTATGATTCATATAGAAAATCTATTAAGAACCTTATTCCAGAGTATATGAATATAGATGAAAATAATCTTCCTCATACTCAAATTAATCAAAATATTAAAGAGATACTTTTAAACTAGTGCTGATAGTAATACTGCAAATTACTCTTGTGGCTTTTATAGCATTTATCTTAATTAACCTATTAATTAAATATCCTATGTCTTTAGCAACACCATCAAAGAGAGGAATGCATAGTAATGTAATACCTTCGTCAGGTGGTTTAGCAATTCTTGGTACATATATATGTGTGACTTTATATCCATATCTTCTTCATGCACACTCGTTAAGTATTAACTCGCCTATAATAAGTTTAACTCTAATTACATTACTTGGATATCTAGATGATAAATTCAAACTATCTAAAGCCTTTAGATTTTTCAGTCAAGCTATAATATCGATGTTATTGGTTATAAATTCATATGAACTTAATATGTTTGAAATTATTTTTTGGATCAGTTTCTTCGTATTTTTTATTAACATATATAACTTTATGGATGGAATAGATGGATTAGCAACAAGTCAAGCAATTTTTATTTTAGTATCATTCATAATATTAGAAAATTTTTACTCTGCTGCAATATTAATATTGTTTATAATTCCATTAATAATTTTTCTATTCTATAATCTCAGACCATCAAAAATCTTCTTAGGTAATGCGGGGAGCTATATGCTTGGTATGTTGATTGCAATTCTTTTATTTAATAGTACATATATCACTAATAATATTAATGTCTTCAATCATATTTCAGTTGCATTAATATTGCTTACAATTTTTATTGCTGATTCTTTATATGTATTGCTGGCAAGATTCATTTACAGATTTAGATCATCTAATAGTATATTATTATCACTATCATATATAACAACACCTCATAATACTCATTGTTATCAAATATTAGCAAAAAAATATACTAATCATAATAAAGTAAATTTATTTCTGATGTCATATAATATTTTATGGTGTTTGCCTTTGTCTATTTTTTGCCAATTTTATATACAATATTCTATTGTATTCCTTTTATTTAGTTATGTTCCTTATTTTGTTTATTGCTTTAACAATAATGTAGGAAAAGAATGATTTGAGAATTTTAATTACAGGCGGTAGTGGTTTATTAGCAGGAAGATTAGCAAAATTTCTGAGCAAACATAATAACGTCACTCTTTTAAGTAGAAAAAATATAAAAAATATCCTAGAAGCTGATTCTGTATATACGATGCATTATCAAAATCAAAATGATTTCAATCAAGATATTATAGATCATGACATTATAATTCATGCTTCTAGTCCTAATGCAATTGATTCAAAAGATATAAATATATCTAAAAGATATTTAGAAGAGACCAAAACTCTTATAGATATGGCTTCCATTTCAAAAAATGTTAAAAAATTTATTTTTTTGTCGTCCATCAGAGTAGTATCAGATAATTATCAGGGTCTAATTACTGAAAATATGGCAGTTAACCCTTCAAGTGATTATGGCAAGCTTAAAAACGAGATTGAAACATATTTACGTGTAAAAAAATCTGCAAATAACATGTCAAAAATTATACTCAGAATTACCAATGGATATGGATATCCTATACATAATTTATCAGATTGCTGGAATTTAGTTGTAATGAATATTTGTAAACAGGCTATTGAAAATGGAGAGATTAAGCTGAAATCTAGCGGACAAGCTTATAAAGATTTCATACCAATTTCTACTATTGCTAAAGTAGTAAATGCGATAGCCATTGATGAAAATTTAGATTCAACAGAAATTTTTAATGTATCTTCTGGAAAATCATTGAAAATTATTGATTTTATTATGAAAGTAAATGAAAAATTAGAATTCAAACTTTCAAAAAAAATTAAAATATCGCTTAATAATTCAGATAACGCATTACCAGCATTGAATTTTACTATTGATAACTCAAAAATAAAAAACCGCCAATATATCGATAAGCTTGATCATGATGAAGAAATTGACAAGCTAATTGATTTTTGCATAAATAACTTCAAATGAACTTAAGCATGCCTGTTGTATCTGTTATTTTACCTACATATAACCGTAGCGGTTATTATCTTGAAAGAGCAATTCAGTCAGTTATTAATCAATCATATGGTAAATGGGAGCTTATTGTTATCGATAATAATTCTAGTGACGACACTATACAATCTATATTCAATTATAAAGACGATAGAATAAAAATATTATCCATCAATAACTATGGCAACATAGCGCTCTCTAGGAATCTTGGAATTGAGAATTCTATTGGAGAGTATGTAGCGTTTTTGGACTCTGATGACTATTGGGAAAAAAATAAATTATATGAGTGTATTAGTCAAATGAAACAGAATGATTTCGAGGCTATATGTCATGGAGAGTATTGGAATAATGAAGATAAAACTACTAAAGTGACATATGGGCCAGAGTATAATTTTAATTTAAATAAATTACTTTTGAGAGGAAATTGTATATCATTATCTGCAATAGTTATAAAAAAGGAGAAAATAGTTGATGTTGATTGTTTTTCAACAAAACAAGAAATTATAACAGCTGAAGATTATGATTTATGGATAAAGCTTTCAAAAAAAAATCTTAAATTACACTTTACTACAAAAATCTTAGGGACATATCAAATTCATAAAAAATCCGAAAGTAGCAATATAATTAGAAATACTCGTGCCTCAATAAATGTCATAGAGGGTCATACTAAAGATAAAGTTTTATTGAACAAAGCTTTAGCTAATTGTTGGAAAATTGCTGGTAAATTATATTATAAAAATGGCTCGAATAAGGATGCATTTAAGTCTTTTATGAAATCACTAAGACTAAATTTATATGATATTACAATTTATTTGTATCTTATAATAAGTATTATACCTATTAATATTTACAAGAAATTATGAAGAAGAAATTAAGTATTTCATATACCTATCTCATTGGAGATCTATTTCATGATGGCCATCTGAATCTCTTAAAAAGCGCACGCAAAAGAAGTGATTTGCATATTTGTGGAGTCATAAGTGACGATGCTGCAAAATCTTGGCAAGAGCCACTGATATGTAATTATAAAGAAAGATCCAATGTAATAAAAAATATAAAATATGTAGATAAGATAATGAAACAATCATCAATTGACCCATCTGAAAACCTTGAAAAAATTATAAAGAAATATCCTGATGCGAAGATAAATTTCTATCCAATACACTCTAATTGGAATTTGATGCCAGCTTCTAAAATAGTACTAGAAAATGATGGATCAATAATTAAATCTACATATTCAACTAAACATTCAAGAGAAAATATTAAGAAAATATTTTCAACATCACCATATAGTCTAAATCTTAATAATAATAATTTAGATATATCTAAAGCTTCAACTCTTGAGAACCTCTCTCGGAAACTTAAAAAATCAAAGATTGAGGAATTGTACTATTTTACTTTAAAGCAATGGGCGCTTAACAAAAAAAGTATTATGAAAAAAATCAGGAGATACTTTAAGAATAAAATAGTTGTCGTGCGAAGTTCATCATTATCCGAAGACAGAATCAACTCCTCTAATGCTGGTGTTTATCATACAGAGCTCGATGTGGATGTTAAAGATAATTATTTACTTCATAATGCTATCACAAAGGTAAAAAATAGCCTCAAGAAAAATAAATATAACAAAGATGATCAAATTATTATTCAAGAACAGTCCATGGATGTCTCCATTAGTGGCGTTTGCCTAACTAGAAACCTACAGAACAATTCACCTTACTATATTATAAATTTTGATGATATATCTAAAAGAACTGATACAGTCACAAGTGGCTTAGTAGGGAAAAAAACTGAAATAATCAAGAAAGAACAGGCGATAAATATTCCAAGTGAGTGGAAAAATCTTATTAATTCAATTCAAGAAATTGAAAAACTTATTCCGGAGCTTGCTCTAGATATTGAGTTCGCAATTGATAAGAAAGGTAATGTCATTATATATCAAGTAAGACCTCTTGCTGCAAATTCAAAGTTTCCAAAAACACATGATGAGAAAATATTTATTACACATTCAGAAATAGGAATGCAATATAAAGAATCAATATCCAAAAATACAATATTAAGTGACATGGGATTTTGGAATCCTGCAGAATTAATTGGAAATAGATCACAACCTCTTGCAATTTCATTATTTAATCAAATTCTTATGAATGATGTATGGAGTAAGTCACTGCAGTCATTTGGTTATCATACATGTAGTAAGAAACTAAGTATTGAACTAGGAAATAAGTTATATATAAATGTTAATTATGCTTTTGAGGGATTACTACCTAATGATCTAAGCATTGCTATAAAGAATAAATTGATAAAGCACTATAAAGATGTATTAAAAAAGTATCCTGAATATCATGACAAATTAGAGTTTATGATAATTATGAGTTGCTACAACTTTAACACGGATAGCAGATGTAATTCATTACCCAGATACTTTAAATCAAGTGAAAAAATTAAAATTAAGAATTCTCTAAAAAAATTAACCATGAAACTTATCAAGAATTCTGCTAAAAATGAAACAAATGACTCTGCTGCTCTAAAAAAATTATTGAAGGAATATCATGGATTACCTTCAAAATATAATAGTTGGAAGGATCTTGCAAAGAGCGTAGTAGTTAATATTAATCTAATAAAGAAAAATGGGACCCCACAATTCTGTAGGGCCGCAAGACAAGCATTTGTTTCTAGAGAACTATTCAATACCTTTTTCGATCAAAATAACAATCTAAAACAGTACAGTGAAGTAATTTTTTCAAATATCAAAACAGTTTCATCTGAAATATCTTTAAGACTTAATAATATTAAAAGTAAAAAAGATTATGAGAAGTTTATTAAAGTATACGGTCATTTAAGGCCTGACACCTATAATATTAATAATAAGAGGTACGATCAAATGGGTTCTTTAAAAACAAATACTAGTAAAAGCTATCAAAGCAAAAGATTTTCACTACCAAAGATATTATACACGAGATTATCAGATCAACTAAAAGAGATAGGATTGGATATCAATGCATATGATTTATTGAGTTTTTTAAAGCAATCAACAATTCTAAGAGAAAAATATAAACTTCAATACAGCAAAGTATTAAGCGACACTCTAGAGATTATTGCGCAACTGGGCAAATTGTTTGAGGTTAGTCGGAGTGATATGTCTTATATTGATTATTCAACAATTAAAATTATTTCTAAACAAGATATCACTTATCAGTATGCAAAAGATCTAATTACTTCTATTGTTTCGAAACGCAAATCAAATGATAAAAAATTTAATCAAATATCTTTACCATCAATGATATTCTCAAAAAATGATTTAGATATTATCAAACATCATCAGACATCACCAAATTTTATAACTAATAAAATTATTGATGAGAGAATTGTGTTACTAGATTCAAGTAAAATATCAAATTTAAATGGAAAAATAGTGCTCATAGAAAATGCAGACCCAGGATACGATTGGATTTTTTCTTACAACATAAAAGGTCTTGTAACAAAATATGGTGGCGTAGCATCTCATATGGCAATTAGATGTGCCGAATTTGATATACCCGCAGCAATTGGATGTGGTGTTTTAAAATTTGATAAATTGAAAAATTCTAAGCGAATTTTGCTTGATTGTAAAAACTGCAATATAAAGAGCATCTTATGAAAAATATATTAGTTACTCAGCGAATCTTTAAAGATAAACACGGCCATTTTTCTGATAGACTAGAAAATAATTATATTAACTTTCTATCACGCTTTGATATTAATCCTATTCTGTTACCAAACTCAGGTGTAAATACTATTTCCTATCTTATTGCCAACAAGTGTAAAGGGATTATTTTGACTGGAGGAGAGGATATCAATCCTAGTTTATATAGCAAGAACAAATCTTTATTAGATCCATATTTTGATATAAGAGATGATAACGAAATTGAGTTATTAAAATACTCAGTAGAGAAAAAAGTTCCACTGCTAGGGATTTGTCGTGGCTCACAATTAACTAATGTGTATTTTAAGGGTGGATTAACATCTAACCTCTTTAAAATCAATTCTAATTTTAAAAATAAGAAACATAAGGTTTCGCTTTTTAATAAACCATTTGGTTTTCAAGACAAATCTATAGAAGTCAATTCATTTCATAATCAGGGTATATTAGATTATCAGTTATCCAGTGAGCTTATAGTCTTGGCTAAAACCGATGTATTAAATAATATTGAACTATTTAAACATAAAGTATTACCGATTATTGGTATGCAGTGGCATCCAGAGAGAACAAATGACTCTGAAGTCCTTGATATTCTGATACTAAAAACATTTATAAATTTTATTCAATGAAAGCTATCATTTTAGCTGCAGGAAAAGGAACAAGACTTGGTAAACTAACTAAAGACACACCTAAAGGCATGCTGCAAATAAATGGCAAAACTATTATAGAACACCAAATAGAACTTTTTAGAAGCATTGGAATTGATGATGTAATAATAGTTAGAGGTTTTTGTAAAGATAAAATTGATTATAAAAATATAAAGTATGTTGATAATGATTTATATGAGAGTACAAACATGATTGAGAGCTTAATGTGCGCAAAGAAATACTTCAATGATGAATGCATAATATCATATTCTGATATACTTTTTAGTGAAAAATTATTAGATACCCTTGTCAATAATTCTGATGATATTGTTGTTTCAATAGATACCAATTGGAGAGAATATTGGGTAAAACGCTATGGAAGGGATGATTTTGACATCGAAAATCTTAGAGTGGATGATAACTCAATAATAGAAATAGGACAGGGGGTAACAACATCTAAAGATATAGAATACAGGTATATTGGCTTAAATAAATTTACCGCAACGGGTTTTGAGTGGATAGTAAAGACATATAACGAAAAGAAAAGTAAGAATACAAAATGGAGATCATCTAATAAAGAGTTTTTACAAGGCTTTGTAACTGATATTCTGCAGGAACTTATTGATCTTGGATATAAGGTTACGCCGAGTTTTTTTCATAATGATTGGCTAGAAATAGACTCAAAAGAAGATTACTATTTGGCAAAAAAAATCTTTAATAATAATTTTAAATTATGATTGATATAAAAAATAAATATTCATATCCATCAATTAATTACGATGGATTTAAACAAGAATATATAAAAGCAAGATTATGTATATTTAAAAATCCTGATTATAATATTAATCTAAATAATATTAATTTTACAAAAGAACTTATTTTAATTGATGATTATTTTCAAATAAATAAATACAATCCCAAATCACTAATTCATAAACTCTCTATGATTAATTCTAAAAAGAATAAGTTAGCTACAGAAATACAAGAAATCCGTCGCTATTATGAAATTCATAAAAAAATATATACCATGTATATGGATAATTTTCTAGATTTCGATTTATCATCTGAAATTAACAATCCTAAAGATCTAATATTATTTTCATATACTTTGCAAAAATATTTTACGATAATGTCTGATTATAATTTTTTAAGCACATCAATCAAAGTCAATGATAATTTAGCTAATGAGTATCCTTATAAAAATAAATCCCTAAATTTATTTTTTAAGACCATCATACTTCATGAGCTCAATCTGATGTTCAACAAATGAAGATTGACACTGGTATAATTCTGTATCCATCAACACGTGCGCTAGCATATTTGGATATTTTTAAAAAAAATAAATTATTTCCAAAAGAGATAATTACTATGGGGGACTGGCCCTTCATCAATCAAGATTTAATAGATGAAGATAATAAATATAATTACTCTCAGAAATACTTTAGTTTAAATAGTCATATAATTGATTATATTATCGAAAATGATATAAAACATTTTCATGTTTCTGATGTGAACATAAACTCTAAAGAATTAGTTAATTTACTTGATAGCAAAAGATGCAAGGAATATATTTTTACAGGCGGGGGTATTCTTCGTTCTGATGTTTTATCGAAAAATGTAAAATTTATTCATGTTCACCCTGGAAATATCATAAATTATAGGGGCAGCACATGTTTTTATTATAGTTATTTAAATCAGAAATTAATTGAATGTACAACTTTTTATATGTCACAAAATATTGATAGAGGGGATGTATTAAATATCTCAAGGATTAACACTAATCTAAAAATCAATAGTGATCAAAAACTTTTTATTGACTATATTTTGGATCCTACAATAAGAGCACTATCCTTACAGAGATTTCTAAGATTAAATGCTGATAAAAAAATCCATCAGATAAATACATTTGAAAATAGTGATTGCTATCTTATTCATCCTGCTTTGAGATATCTATTTTATAAAAAAATTAATGAGAATTATAATCCAAAAATTAATTCTGGAATTTTTATTGATGATAAATGAAAAATCTACTTAAAAAGTATATTCAATATATTTTACAGTTATTACTTTTATTAATTAGGAAAAAAAATATAGTAATATTGTCGTCAATCAATTCAATAAGCTATAAAACAAATACGCGTTATTTATTTGAATATCTGAGTAAAAATTTACAAAGCTTTGATATTTATTACGTTACTGAATGTAAGGATATCAAAGAATACTTTATTAGCAAAAATCTCAAATATATTAGTAAGACAAATATCCTTAAATATATCTACATATCAGCATCTGCGAAAATTGTCATTAACTCTGGTGACGCATATCATAACCCATTTAATATTACTGATTTTAAAAATATTACAAAAATCTGTACAATGCATGGCAACAGTCCAAAAACAAAACTACCAAAAAATATAGACCCGAAGTATACTGGATATCAAAAATTTGACTACGTTTGTTTTAATAATGAATATTTAAGAGATATCATCGGTATTGATAACTTTAAGCTTGATGAATCTAAAATATTAACACTCGGATCACCTCAATGTGATCAATTTTATCAAAAAAAATACTTACATGACCGTATGAATACAAAGAAAATATCAAAGCTTCTTAATATGAATTTTCCAAACGATGGCAAAACTGTTCTTTATACACCTACGTGGAGACCTTATGAATATCCTAACCCACTCACTAAGTTAGATAATTTTTCATGGGATAAATTTAATGTATTTTTAAGTAAAGAAAATATTTTTTTCTATTATTCCTTTCATTCGATTAATACTTATCCAAACAATATATATGAGTCTAGTAATATAAAATTCATTGATGATTTTAAATATCGGCTATATGATACTAATCATTTTATGTGTGAGGTAGATTGTCTAGTAAATGACTACTCTAATACACATTCAGATTTTTCTATTCTTCAAAAACCTCAAATTTATGTGATGCCAGATTATTTTGATTACAATAAAGAACAAGGTTTTTTAGAATCATATGATCAATTTATAGCGGGGGACGTAGTAAAATCATTAGATGAACTGCATCAATCAATATCTGCGGCAATATATAATCCGAACTATAGAAAAAACTATAAAAAATTTGAGAGTAATCTCATAGACAAATATTCTTCAAAAAATGGTAATGCTTGTCATAATTATAAGATATTTATAGAGTCGAACTATGGTTAATTCCTATCCATCATTAATAGAAATATTTGCATATGATCCTGAATATTTGAATATAGTATTAACATCTATAAAAGTTTCATTCAGCGCAGTATTGATTGCATCTGTTTTATCAGTTCCAATAGGTTATTTATTATCAACTACAAAATTCTTAGGCCGTAGTTTTCTTATAATTATAATTAACACGCTAATGGCCTTACCACCAGTTGTGATAGGTCTGGTATTGTATATATTGTTTTCCAATCAGGGATTATTCAGTTCCATGGATATATTATACTCGCTACCTATAATGATTATTGCGCAAACGATTTTGATAACGCCTATACTTATAACTCTCTCTAAGGAAACAATTGCAAATACATATTCTGACTATAATGAATTTATGATTTCATTAAATCTAAGTTATCTAATCAAAATGAAGACATTGATTTGGGAAACAAGATACGCGCTTATTACAAACTTTCTAGTAGGTTTTGGTAGAGCATTATCTGAAGTAGGCGCGATTATTATTGTCGGAGGGAATATTGCTCATCTTACACGTACAATGACAACCGGGATTGTTTTAGAAACATCCCAAGGTAATCTCTTAATGGCATTGAAACTTGGGGCTACTTTATTAATAATCTCGCTTATTATCAATATATTCCTTTACTATATAAAATTATTTGGCGAAGGGAAGATTAATTAAAATGATTACACTTAAAGACGTATTTTATAAACGTGATACAAAAAATATTTTATATGATATAAATCTTAATATTGATAATGTAGATATCACAATAATTACTGGACATAATGGCGCAGGTAAAAGTACGCTTCTTAAAATTATGTCTGGAATAATAAAACCAACAAGTGGAGTTATACATACACAAATAGATATATTATCAAACTCAAGTTTTGTATTCCAAAAACCTATATTTTTTAGAAGATCAGTTAGAGAGAATATCGGTTATGCTTTATATGCCAAAGACATGCCTTATACTGATAATCTCATAAATGAATATCTAACACATTTTAAGTTATCTCATTTATCTGACGTTCTTGCTCAAAATACTTCGTTGGGAGAACAACAGATAATATCATTCATAAGAGCAATTATAACAAATCCTAAAATAATATTCTTAGATGAGCCAACAAGTAATTTAGATAGAAATTATAAAGAAATGATAAATAACAAAATATCAGAAATTTCAAAAAAAACAAAAATATTCATGATTACTCAAAATGATACAGAAACGAAAATGCATACTTTAAATCCCATAATTATAGAGAATGGAAAATGTTTATAAGATTATTGGCGATCTTTTTTTTACTTGCTACACATTATATTTATGCTGGTGAATCAGTTAGGCTTTTATCCACAACATCAACAAGAGATTCAGGTTTTCTTGACTATATACTACCAATGTTTGAGAGGGAATATAATATTAAGGTTTTGCCTATTATACTTGGAACAGGACAGGCATTAGTTGCAGCTCAAAACTGCGATGGTGATATTTTATTAACTCATGCTCCAAAATTAGAAAAGGAATTTGTAAACAACAATTATGGAATCATACGAACGCCTTTTATGTATAATGATTTTGTTGTTATCGGTCCTAAGGAAGATAAATTTAAAATTAATAATAATGATAATGTTTTAGATGTCTTTGAGACAATTAAAAAAAACAAGCTTAAATTTATATCTCGTGGAGATAATAGCGGGACTAATTTTTCTGAGCTCTTAATTTGGGATAAAATAGCCTTTAATCCATCAGTAAATGATCGTAGTTGGTATCTACAATCAGGACAAGGCATGGGCGCGACATTAAATATTGCTGTTGGGATGAATGCCTATACTTATAGCGACAGAAGTACTTGGATTAAATTTCAAAATAAGCAACAACATAAGATATTGTTCCAAGGTGATCGCCATTTGCTAAATGAATACAGCATTATCATACTAAATAATGAGAATTGCCCACATATTAAACAAGACTCAGCAATAAAATTATATAAATGGATAACATCTCCAAAAACAAAAGATATTATTAATAATTATAAAATAAATGGAAGCCAAGTATTCTTTACAAATTACAAATTAAGCAATGATTAAATTAAATAATTCTTCATATGTTTAAGTGATATCATTAGTTTTGTTGAATACTTGTTTTAATATAGACATAATATATATTATACGAAGTTATATGAGTTACCTCACCCTATGCTTAAGAAAACAATAAAATTTATATTAAAGAAAATTGGTTATGAGATCAGGAAAATAAATCTTAAGAAGTATCCGTATGACATTGATAAAGATCATATAAAATTATATGAAGAGATAGAATATGCAACCGCTACTACTTTAGAGAGAGTAGATGCCCTACTCAACGCTATAGATTATCTCGAGCAAAATAAGATAGAAGGCGATTTCGTTGAGTGCGGAGTATGGAAAGGGGGTTCATGCATGGCAATGGCTAAGAAATTACTGAAAAATCAATCAAATAAGAGAAATATATGGTTATTCGATACATTCGAGGGAATGACTGATCCTGATGAAAATGATATTGAAGTTGAAACAGGTATTAAAGGTAAAGAATTACTAGTTAATGCTGCTCGTAATAGTGAAAAATACAATATGTGGGCATACGCTCCTTTGAATGAAGTTAAAAATAATATGATAAAAACTGGATATCCTAATGATAATATTAAATATATTATTGGTAAAGTTGAAGATACGCTGAAAGCAGGTAATATTCCTGAAAAAGTTTCATTGCTAAGGCTAGATACCGATTGGTATGAATCGACTAAAATTGAGCTAGAAATCCTCTTCCCTCGCCTTGTAAAGGGCGGCGTATTAATTATTGACGATTATGGTCATTTCGAGGGCGCAAGAAAGGCTGTAGATGAGTATTTTTCACAATTATCAGATAATTACTTTATGCATCGAATCGACTATTCTGCAAGGATTATTATTAAAAATTGAAAACACTACGAATAATATTGGGTAATCAACTCTTCCCTATCAAAACTATCGATAAAGATTTTGATGAGATTTTTATGGCTGAAGATTACGATCTATGCGCCAAGCCTAAACAACATAAATTGAAAATTCTATTTTTTTTATCATCCATGAGATCTTATCGTGATGAACTTTTAAAATCGTACAAAATAAACTATATAGACATAAACGACGAAAGCTTTAAAGACTCCTACTTATGCAAACTTAAAAATATCATAGAGAAAAGAAACATAAAAAAAATTAACTTTTATGAAATAGAAGACCTGCCCTTTGCTAATAAGCTCTATAAATTTCTCGATAAAGAAAAAATACCCTACTCAACAATTGATAGTCCCATGTTCGTGACCTCAAGAATGCAATTTAAATCAGATATCTCAGGAATGAAAAAACCAAAAATGGCATCCTTTTACATCAAACAGAGAGAAAGAATGAATATTTTGCTTACTAATTCAGGTAAACCTATAGGTGGGAAATGGAGCTTTGATAAAGAAAATAGAAAAAAAATACCTAAAAATCTTGAAATACCTAAAATAAATCGTATCAAAGACTCTGAGAATACAAATGTTCTTAAAAAACAGATTGATGAAAAGTTTAAGAATCATATTGGTGACGTAAATGAATTTTGGTTGCCGACAACTCGAAAAGATGCTCTTACATGGCTCAATGATTTTATTAAAATTAGGCTTAATAAGTTTGGAGATTATGAAGATGCGGTAGATGATAGATCGCATGTACTTTTTCATAGTGTACTTAGTCCAATGCTTAATTGTGGAATTATCACACCAGAGGAAATTATTGATAAAGTTAAGAATATTAAAACACCAATAAATTCAATTGAAGGATTTATCAGACAAATTATTGGATGGAGAGAATTTATGAGAGGGATTTATCAAAATTATCATAAAGAATTTAAAGAAAATAATTTTTTTAAGCATGATAATAAGATGAATAAAAACTGGTACACAGGTGATACCGGCCTATTCCCTCTCGATTATTCTATAAAAAGAGCTATAAAATATTCTTGGGCAAGCCATATAGAGAGATTAATGATTCAGGCTAATATAATGAATTTATGTCAGATTAAACCTTCCTGTGTTTATAAATGGTTTATGGAAATGTATACAGATTCATCTGAATGGGTAATGTATCCAAATGTTTATGGAATGGGAATATTTAGTGATGGAGGAATATTTGCAACTAAACCTTATTTATGTGGTTCAAACTATTTTTTAAAGATGATGGATTTTAAAAAAGGCGAATGGTGCGATACTCTTGATGGATTATATTGGAGATTCATCGAGAAAAATCAAAAATATTTCAGTGGTAATCCTAGGCTATCAATGATGACATTAATGTTGAAAAGAATTGATAAAAAAAGAAAAGAGAGAATTTTTAAACTAGCAAATAACTTCATAAAGTCTAATACAGCTTAATGCTAAAAGTCTATTATAATAATAATTGTAGTGTCTGTAGAATAGAGATAAATCACTATATTCGTAAAAATACAAAAAATATAAAATGGATTGATATTTCTAATAATAAAGAAGCAGAGATAGAGCTAGATAAAAGCGCAAGGCAATTACTTAGACGTTTGCATGTTATGCATAATAGCGAGGTTTATGAAGGTGCAAAAGCATTTATTATTTTATGGGATAGACTGCCTGGCTACAGATGGCTTTCTAAATTAGCATCGCTCCCAGTTGTATATCAGCTTTTTTATATTGCTTATGAAATAGTTGCTATTTTTCTTTATTTAAAGAATAGAGGCCAATTAAGTGGTTCATAAGAAAAAAATGTTAGATGAAAAAATCTGCAAAACCTGCGGATTACCATTTAAATGGAGAAAAAAATGGGAAAAATGTTGGCAAAATGTGCTGTATTGCTCCAAAAAATGTCAATTAAACCGCAACAAAAATTAATCGAATTCGATTAGAATTTGTTTGCGCGATAACAAATACTCTTCCTGATCAATCCTTCCTTTTACATAAAGTCTTTTAAGATCCTCAAGTTCATTTAATTTTTGACTAATTTTAGCTTGATACTGAGCGTCTCTACCCTTCCCGCATTCCTTTTTTAAATAAAGTCTCAGAAGATGGTCCTTTCTCTGTGAGGCATTGAACTCAGCATGAATAGATGTTCCGTATGTAACAAAATATGCGGGGAAAAAGAAAAGTCCCGAGAGTATATTTTCATCAGTAACGCCTTTATTTTGATGAGCAAAATCTTCATGATAATTAGCTGATTCATATGCTAATTTTAATTCATTGCAGCTCATCTCATTATCACCTATTTGCACTATATCAATTGCTTTTGGAGTTGCACATGAAGTAACAAACAGCGCTGTAAATAAAAAAGCGAGAAATTTAATTTTCATAGTCTAATTTTACAAAGAAAAAGATATAATAGAAATTATTTTTTTTCAATTTTTCTAAAAACCCATGGTTCAGTAGGCTTTTTATTCGACCACAAACCTTTGCTATTATTTCTCGCAAAATTTTCTAAATTCATAAGATATTCATTTGAACGATATGACTTATAGACCCATGCATTACCACTTTTAATTAATTTAGCATTAATATAAATCGCAATTTCATCGTCATAAATATATACATCAGACAGATATCTGCTATAGCGATCTTTATATGGTGAGGAAATAAACACAAGCTTACCTGATATTAATTTACTAAGAAAATCTTTGCTTTCCTTGCCATGCTTCTGTTGAATTTCTGGTGCATCTACATATTTTATTCTAATTGGATATTTTCCATCTTCATTTTTAACAATAATACTATCACCATCTATGACTCTCAAAACTTCAGCTTTAAATTCAACAGCTTCAGCCATAGAGTTTAGTGGTAATATTAAAAAGAATATAAAATGTAAATATCTCAAAGCATTAACTTAGTTTCATAAATTTTCTGATTTCTTTTCCAAAAGTATCAATGTCTACTAAAAATGAATCATGTCCTTGAATGGATTGGAGTTCTTTATACTCAACCTTTGTCCCAGATTGTGATAATCCTTCTGCTATTTCTTTTTGTTGTTGTGGGGGAAACAATGTATCTGATTTTGCAGAAATTACTAGTGCGTTTTCTATTTTAAATCTCGAAAAAACTTCTTGTGTAGAGTTTCCATGATCAGCTAAATCAAACCAATCCATTGCTCTTGATAAATATAAATAACAGTTTGCATCAAATAGTTTCTGAAATTTTATTGCATGATGCTCTAGGTAGGATTCTATCTCATATTCAAAATTTGTATTATCCACACCAAATGTATTTTGATTAAGTTTTTCTTCGGAAGTTCTCTTCCTACCAAATCTTTGTATCCATTCTCTTGGGGATCGGTATGATGTCATTCCAATTTTTCTTGCTATACGTACACCGTTAAGTGGTGGTTTATCATAATCATAAAACCCATTATTCCATAATGGATCTTTTCTTATAACTTCACGTTGGAGAGATCTAATAGCTATTGCATATGGATGTGCTTGAGTTGCAGTTGAAATTAGAATTATATTTTCTACAATATTATTATATAGCGACGATAGTGCTAGTGCTTGCATACCTCCGAGTGATGGACCAATTAAGTATCTTACTCTATCTATTCCAAGTTTTTTCAATAATAAATATGATCCTCTTGCCATATCTTCTACAGATAATTCTGGAAACGTAAGGCGATAAGGTTTCTTAGTTTTCTCATTGATAGTAACTGGGCTTGTAGAACCGAAACAGCTTCCAAGAGTATTTATACAGATTACATGAAATTCTTCAGTATTAATCGGCTTGTTTTTCCCCACCATACTTTCCCACCAACCAGCAGATTTATCTGATGACGATGAAGCGATATGTGAACTTGCGGATAATCCTGTTAACACAACAACAACATTTGATTTTGCTGAATTTAACTTACCCCAGGTTTCGTAGGCCATGGTTATATTAGGAAGCTTCCCTCCTCTCTTGAATTCAAATGAATCAGCAACTTTGACAATATTAGCTTGTTTGTCATGCTTAAATATTGATACTACGTTATTTTCGCTCATAGTGAGGATACTATTATATATTCTCTCTTAACTCAATTAATAAGTTGTCATAAAAGATTTTTGGATTAAGGTTTAGAAAGGATTCTCTTTTTTTATGCAATAATACATCAAT
>CENO01036104.1_pt1 | contig 17470 bp, 25 predicted proteins | sample 530271 | NCBI WGS metagenome assembly CENO01 (sample SAMEA2619857, study PRJEB7988) | marine metagenome | biome: marine biome (ENVO:00000447); feature: surface water layer (ENVO:00002042); material: "saline water (ENVO:00002010), including plankton (ENVO:xxxxxxxx)" | depth 5 m | reverse complement strand
TTTGAGTTTGAGTTTGAGTTTGAGTTTGAGTATGTGTTTGAGTTTGAGTTTGAGTTTGAATTTGAATTGGAACTTGAATTTGCCTCACGAATTGAATTTATAGTTCGACGTGAAGCTCCTTTCGATACAGCCTTTTGTTCGGCTCTAGTCATTAACGCCACGAGTTGTTTATGAGTTTTTGCTGTTCTTGGGTCGTACTTGTTAAGATATTGTCCATTACTTCCTCGAAACGGTGTCGCACCCTTTGTTTTCATGGGTGTAGCGGCTGCCATTTTACGTAATTGTTTAGAAGCTTTTCTTCGTGCGTCGGGCAGGGATTTGTATTTATTCTCTAAAAGTTTATTAGTCGCGAATTTATTCTTCGATGTTCTCCATTTAGCACCTGACTTAATTCGGTTATTACCTGTTATCTTGGCCGTTCTGGCTTTTGCTTTTTTATCATTTTTCTTTATTTGTTCTAGTTGTTCGGAGTACCCAAGTCTTCTTATTTTAGGGGGGCTTTTATTAGAATTATATACGACACGACCCCACTGGTTCTTCTTAGCCTTGCCACTCTCAATATTTCTCTTTTCTTGTGCTCTGACTGCCGCTCGTTCTTGTATCCGTTTCTCTTCTATTTTTCGCTTTTCATTTAATAATATCGCGGCTTCCTGTTTTCTCGCATTTTTCTGTTTAATCACCGCCTGCATTTTTTTTCTCTGCAGCATCAAATTACGATTGCGTCGTTGCTTTGCTATTTGTTCTTGAGTTTTCTTTCGCTTTTCAGCTAATAAAAACGCGGCCGTCGGTTTTCTCGTGTTGTTCACGTTCATTGGTTTTACGCCACTATTATTGGAGGATTCCTTTGCACTGTTTTTATTTAGTTTTCGTACCTTTGCCACATTGATGGCGTTGCTATTGGAATTTTTTGCGCTATTCTTATTATTTATAGGTCTCTTTGTACCCCGTTTTTGTGGGGAAATAGACTTCTGTGTAGTAGTCGTAGGTCTAAATTTAGATTGTTGGCTGTTGTCGTTACTATTATTACCGCCAACATTCTCACTATTGGCGACTGTTTGAGTTACGTTATTATTCACGGGATTTATAACATCATCAAACCCAAATAATTTAAGGTTTGTTTCTTTCGACATTATAAACATCATTCTGGTTTTTTTATTAGTTACTCTACCCATAAACATATACATATTTCCTAACATAGCATCACCCGTTGTGAGGGCAAATTTACGTTTTGTACCTCCGGGGCTCACTGTGTCATTTATAGATAAAGCTGTTAGACCCTGCATAAAATCACCAAAAAATTTTCCTAATTTTATGGTGGAGCGAGTATCTGCTTGAGCTGTCTTTTTAGTTATACCCGCCGGAATGCGAATTTTACAACTCGGTTCATTTTTGGCGTAATATTTCATTTTTTGTACGGTGTTACTGATAAGAATTCCGTATCCAAATCGTCGCTTTTCTATTTGGGTGGGCGTGTTATTTCCGGATATATTTCTCACGTTATTAAATTCTTCTCTAAGATTTGTAGAGTAATAATATTCAAGTTTTGTTGTACCGTATGCGTGTTTTATAATAAAGGTGGGTTTGGAAGTATTAAATACTAATCCACTTGTGCGTGGATCGTTTGCGCGCATAAGTTTGTGAGAAACCTTTTTGGCACCTAATATGAGCATACTCGCACCCGGATCCGTGAGATTTGGTACTGTAAATAATGGTGTTATAGAACTAGCAACTTTCTTCGTTGTTGTACCGTTAGGGTTAAGTATTGTTTTTACTACCCGATTTTGTGCTTCGACGACACGTGTACCGGTCGCGGATTCATCTTCTTGGTCTAATAGTAAATATAAAAGAGTGCCCGGTTTCAGAAAATTGGGATTTTTAGAGTTCGTTAGGGTACGTTCAACTGACCCTTTCTGGTGTAGCATTTCGAACGATTCTTTTATATTTTTTTCACTACCCTTCCCGCCTTGCCTTCCCGTTAATTTTTCCATTCGTGTTCTAAATTCTGTTTGTATAGGAACTATAGATCTACCAAAAAAATACGAAACGGGTGAACGTCGAGATACACCTTTTATAGTAATTCGTTCTCGACAAAATTCTTCGAAACTCATATTATTAGGGATGGTTTCGTCGTGTTGCATATCTAACATCATGAGGTATGCAAAATCCGATGTATTTTCTGCACCTTTTCCACCCAGGGTTAAGTCGAATGTATTGTTAATTTGACGTGGACCTAAATGTTTGGTTTTTTTGATCCCTTCCGGAATCTTGAATACATCTATGTGTTTATTTATTATATTCATAGCCTCGGATGGTGTTTTTCCTCCAAATAATTTTGTCGTAAGAGCTTGTGTAGACGTTTGATCGTAAAGACCAGTGATAAAATGAGTTAAATCTTGGGTTTCTTTAGAATCTGGCCGCCCGAGCTGTGCCCTTACAGCAGCTTGAACCAGTACAGCTAAATCCGGCATTAGTGTTGCAAATGTTTTAGTTAATTTCTTCGCGTTAAGAATTTCATTTAAATTTGACCGAGTGTACGGTTTAGATCCTTCATAATTACACGACCTGGAATTATATCTGGAATTGACACTCATCGTTATTATTAAAAAATATTTTAAACTGAAGAACGAATATAAAGAATTTGTACTTTAAATATTTAATGGCCTACGTCGCTTGGGATACCGAGACGACGGGTCTTCCCGTGGGATACCCCGTGGCATCCCAGAAAAATGTCCATTTATTTGACATAAGTCGCTTACTATCAATAGCATATGTCAAATACGATGCTGAAGGAAACGAGGTTGATTCCGATCATATGATCGTATACCCTGACGATTTTATCGTGGATGCGGTACACATTCACGGAATTACCCCGGAACACGCAAAGGAACACGGTTTACCTTTTGAGGAGGTGTATAACCGATTTCTCGATTCGATAAAGGATTGTGATACGTTAGTCGCACACAATTCGAAGTTCGATGAGAGTATTCTCATGTCAGAATGTTATCGTCGAGGATTTAGTGTCGAACCGTTTAAGAACTTCAAGTTTGTGTGTACGCACAAAATGACACTCAGCACGTTCCTAAAGCCGATGAAACTCGGTTATCTGTATGCGGATTTGACGGGTAAAGAGTTGGAAAACGCGCATAACGCACTCGCCGATTCACGGGCGTGTGGCGAGGTATACCATATACTCCGCAACTATAAACGTGTTTTGAAACCTCTTGGTATTAAGAAAATTAAGTTGAAAGCGTCTGAAGTGGCGAGTATGATCGATAAGAATCGATACTGCAAACCTGAAGATATCGTCATGAACCTCTGGTGTAAGTACTCTCCAGATACGTTCGAGGGTCAAACGAAGGAGCAAATCGCGATTGAGGCTATTAACTCGTCTAACGTAGCTTCCGAACTTTTGGCCGATGCTCAGAAGTTTGTCTCGAAGGATAGTACGGCTGTCGAACAAAAGTATCGCGCGGTCAGTAATCAATTGATCTCAAAGACTAATCTCAGTGATAAGCAAAAGGATGCGGCGAAGGATTATATTCGTAAGACGTTGTACACCAACCACGGTACTCGTCATGAGTCTACAACGGCGAAATTGAATCCAGATTACATCGAAGATGATACGTATTACAAATATACTGTATGTGTCATCGAGGGAACTGAATATGAAATCGTGGGTAGGATCGATCGCCTCATTAAGGATGAAATGGGTAGTCTCACGTTGGTTGAGATTAAGAACAGAGCGAACTGCCTCTTCAAAAACGTACGCGAGTACGAGGAGATTCAGTGCCAGACGTACATGGAGATGTTGAACATCGAATCGTGTCGGTTGGTTGAGCAACATAATAAGGACACGTGTACACATTTACTTAAGCGTGATAAGGATGGGTGGCAAACCGATATTCTTCCGAAGCTCAAAAACTTTTGTGAGCATTTTCACAGTCAGCTGTCTAAATAATATTTACATGTAATAAGATGAAGTGTGCAGTTGATCGCAACATGTCAGATCCCATAGACATAGCTCCATTGGGTTGCAAACCCGTCAGTTTTGACAGATGTGAGTCGGGATATATGGCAAATAAGGACGATGTAATCCTTCCAGGAGGAAAAAAGGCACCCATGGATCAGTGCTGTCAATGTAAACCTGGCGAAATTTGTCGATATTGCAAAAATGAGGAGGCGTGTACGGAATATGAGAAAATGCGGTATGTCGCGAGCGATGAAGAAGAGGAATGCTTCGATGACACACCCGTTTCTAGCCCTTCTCTTTCACCCAGTGAGGACGTGGGACCTTCACCGGAACCCGAAAAACAAAAAACTCCCAATCCGGGCACGTTGGGGTTTTGGAAACGTAACTTATGGATACTCGTTATGTTATGGATCATAGTAATCGTTACGTTATACGGTCTTGGGAGCAGAGTATCACGATATTCGGCGTGGAGACCCAGGCTCATTAAGATGGCTGGCGCTTTTACTATTGTAGATTTATTGACTATATTAATTATTAAATTTATTTAAAGCGAAAGAATGAGAGTAATATACAATGAAGAAGGTCATCGTAGCGTTCCCGGGTAGAGAATATTCCGGCGATTTTTTGATGGTATGGTCAGAAACACTTCTGGCTCTCACTAAAGAAGGGTATCAGGTTGCTTTAGTGAACCAATATTCATCGTTTGTACCGTTTGCGAGAATGAAAACGCTCGGTCTCGATGTTTTGCGTGGAAAGGATCAAAAACCGTTCGATGGAAAGGTGGATTATGACGTGTGGCTAACCATCGATTCGGATATTATTTTTACACCGAAACAGGTTATTGAGATTATAGAGGATACGGATAAATACCCAGTCGTTTCGGGTATGTATCGTTTGGGTACAACTCATTATTCGCCCGTACAGGAATGGGATACGGAGTTTTTTAAGAAAAACGGTCATTTTGAATTTGTTACGAAAGATTCCATAGATCCTAATAAGAAATATATATCTGTCGCGTATAATGGTATGGGACTCTTTGCGTGTAAGAAGGAGGTTCTCGAATCTCTGAAGTATCCATATTTTTATCACCCTCCGGTTGAGATGGAACTTGACGAGGGCAATTCTGTCTCTGAAATGCTATCAGAAGATGTCGCATTTTGTCGTAACATAAAGGAAGCTGGATATGATATTACAGTTAATACGAATATCGTTGTTGGTCACGAGAAGAGACTTATCCTATAAATAATTTATATCTCAAAGTATCACCATACTTTCAAATATAAAATATTTTTCTATTATAGATGTTACAGTATATTCTTTTAATCCTGGTCTTAGCTGCCATATTTTATGTACATCAGCAGATGCAAAATCCCGCTAATGATTGTAAGGGAGAATGGATCTGGTCCGAACAATGTACAGAAGATTGTAGTTCAGGAAAAAGTAAATTGGTAGGTACGTATAAAGTGACCAAACCAGCTACAGGTTTTGGTAAATGTGAATTTAAGGATGGTGAAACGAAGGAAAAGCCGTGTCCCGTTGATATGTGTCCACCCGAAGATTGCATAGGGGATTGGATAGATGATGAGATATGTATCGGAAGTTGTTCGAAGAGAAATGCTACGCGATTTTCGCAGTATGTCATCGAGGAACCCGCTAGATATGGGGGTAAAGAGTGTGATGTAGAGGCCGGTAAGGTCAAGGAAGTCGATTGCCCATATAATATGTGCCCTCCCGAAAAATGTGTTCACAAGGTTGAATGGGAAGATTGTGAAGGATATGGGGATGATAGTAAAAGAACTGGTGCCGTCAAAATCATACGAGAAGGTAAATTTGGGGGTGAGTGTGATTACACCGAGGGGCAGATAATAGAAGAACTTTGTCCACGATCTTTACGCCCCACTGAAATTGACGAGGATTGTGAGGGTGATTGGGTGTGGGATGAATCGTGTACGGGTATCTGCAGTGATAATTCCGCCATACAATCGGCGACATATACCGTAACCAAGGAACATTCTGGTAGTGGTGCGTATTGTCCATTTGAAGATGGTGAAACTAAAACACGACCTTGCCCCGCGGATAAATGCCCTCCGGAGGATTGTAAACACGAATGGAAATGGGATGAAACATGTAAAGGTGGATCTACGTGCACAGAGGGTATGACATTAACTGGTACGTTTAAGAAATTGGGAGATCCTTTATATGGCGGTGCCGCGTGCGAATTTGATGATGGTGATACGAAGGAAATTGCATGTCCCGATAGTAAGTGTCCCAGGGAAGATTGCGTGGGTGAATGGAAATTGAAAGAAAGTATTGACAATGAGTATGTCACGGGAATGGATACCTATGAATTTAACATAATTTCACAGGCAAAATATGGTGGAGCGGGGTGTGAAGCGGAGCAGGGTGCTACGAAACAGCAGCTCGTGACCGCGGAATAAAAATATTCATTAATTGTAAATGGCGAAGGCACCTAAAGTTAAACCACCTAAAGTTAAACCACCCTCCATTAAACCACCAAGTGTACCCAAGCCACCTAAAGCACCAAGTGTTCCAGGTAAACCCCCTAAAGGACCGGATGTTCCGGGTAAAACGCCCGGGGGTAGTCCTCCCAAGGGTAAAAACCCCAAAGCAGATGCTCCCAAAGCAGATGCTCCTCCTAAGCCCAAAAAGAAAATGTCCGCAAAGCAGAAGGCCGCAGCCACCGCCGCGGTGGCTGCTGGTGTAGGGGGTACTTTATATTTATTAGACGCTGAAAAAGCTGCCAGTAGAAAGGTTAAAGAATGTGTCGGTAAATGTTTACCTTTAAATTGGGATCAATTTGTTGGGTACGAAGAGGGTGTTACGGTTTCTTACGCGGAACTTGATTATCGCCCGACGGAAGATGAAGAGGAAGAGGAGGATCAGCCGTATTGCCGCGAAGGTATTTCCGAAGAGGAAGCTAACGCGTGTGGGGATATGTGCCAGGGTGAATGTGAGTCTCTTCATAAATGGAAGATTGGAGATAATCCATTCAAAGAAGGAGGACCTTTCGATTTCGACAATATGATTCCGTGGGATGATTTCCCGTTCAGTATGTTCGGGGACATTAAAACGTTGATGATTTGGGTTGCCGTATTTTTCGCTTTACTCATATTTGGTCCAATGATTTTAAAAATGATATTTTAATCGGAATTGTCGTAAAATCGTAATAAATTTATAATATCCAAAAAGTAATCTGTTGAGGCGTTTAAGAAATCGCCACCGTAGTTCCTTTGCAGTATATTATTTGTATCGTACACGATAAACAGTGCAAATAATAGTACACCAATTTTCGATATACGTTTCTTTTCAATTCTGGAAAATATGATTAACATGATTAAACCGATTAACATCAGTGTCAAAATGAACCCGAATACCCGAAGATCCATACCCATTTGAACACTTATGAAACCGAGTACAAACATCGCCGAGAACATTTTTATGACATCCTTTATCACGTCTTCACCATAACTTCTGTTTTTCAACGCAATTCCAATAAGAGCGGAAATCAACGTGAGTAGAGCAAACTTTACTTCAAAGCTTACGCGTACAAACGCGAGAAGCAAGAAAAGAGCGATTGGTCCCCAGATATATGCAAAATGATATTCTAACGCGTGTTGTTTACTGACCGATTTGGCAGCCGTGTATGCTACCATAGATTGAAAGATAAGATTTAAAAATACCTTTCCCATGAATGGTCCTTTTTGAATTAAAAGTTTGTTCATTGTTATTATACTTAAAGATTTTAATCCTGTAATAAATAAGAAACGAATATGTTTAGTTAGCTCAGTGGTAGAGCGCCAGGCTTTTAACCTGGTGGCCACGGGTTCGATCCCCGTACTAGACATAGACGTCTGGATGTCCGAGTGGTCTAAGGAGGACGACTTAAGATCGTCTGTGCTATGCACGCGTGGGTTCGAACCCCACTCCAGACATTTTGCTCTCATAGCTCAGTTGGTTAGAGCGGCAGGCTGTTAACCTGTAGGCCACTGGTTCGAATCCAGTTGGGAGCGTTTTCTCATGTTAGTGTACTCAAATACACTAAGATGAGTTACTTTAAGAAATAATCCTATTATATAGTAGTATGCAAATATTCGTGAAGACACTTACCGGAAAAACTATCACGTTAGAAGTTGAACAATCTGATACGATCGATAATATCAAAGCTAAAATTCAAGATAAAGAGGGTATTCCACCCGATCAGCAACGTCTTATTTTTGCGGGAAAACAACTTGAAGATGGTCGTACACTTGCCGATTATAATATTCAAAAAGAATCAACGCTTCATCTCGTTCTTAGATTGCGTGGTGGTTTAGAATAATTAAACTTAAGGATTTGGGAGTATGAATATTCAGATGTCCCTCGGGGTCAAGAAGCTTTGTTTCGATGCTATTATTCCTACTCGTGGTTCTGATGGTGCTGTGGGATATGATTTATATAGCTCCGAAGATGCGGTTGTACCGTGTCAGGCGGGGCGAGCTTTAGTGAGCACTGGTATCACTATAGTTCTTCCACCGGGTGTGTACGGTCGCGTGGCTCCCCGTTCAGGTCTTGCGGCGAAGCATTGTATTAATGTAGGTGCGGGAGTTATTGATCCTGATTATACCGGTGAGATCAAGGTCATTCTATTTAATCATGGATTGAAGGACTTTGAAATCAAGAAGGGTGATCGTATTGCACAACTTGTACTAGAGCGTTGTGAAACTCCTCCTATTGAAGAAATTAACATTGTCGAAGATACAGAACGTGGATCTGGGGGATTTGGGTCTACAGGTCTCTAAATTTTTGGTTGCAATACCATAAACTTTCCGACGTGGGCATGAAGAGAATACCTTGCCACATTGTCATAGCTAGCTTAGATTTTGTTAACGTGGGATAAGACCATAGAAGCCAACGCTCCCAGTATTCCTCTTCAAGGTAATTATCCCAATCTTCCTTTGAACTCTCTTTTATCTTGAGCATTCCACGGTGTATTTCTAACGGGTCCGTTTCAATTCGCAGCTCCTTAGGAATGATAGCTCCTTTCCTAATGAGATGTGCTCGCATGAGCCTGGGATTTCCATGATCTATATAATGTTGTTCATTCCTTTTACCAAAATCGATAGCGCGTTTGTCTGGTAAGATAACACGTAATTTATGGGCTACAGAGGGGCTGGGCTGTAATACCACGTGCATCCTGATATTAGATATTTTTTTTAAATGTGCTTTCTACACACCGCCATGTACATATCACTTCCACCTATGAGTTCTAATTCCCTGTTACTTACGAACCGTTTAGTAAATGGACCTGGTGTACCATCGTTACATCGCATACATAATGCCGAAAGTTTTGTGACCTCCGACGCGAGAGGAATACAATCGATCAGTTCACCAAATTTTCGTTGAAAACAATCACCATCTAACCCCGTTAAAATCACATCCTTGTTTATGTATAAACACATCTCTACAAATTTATGAAGACGTGGAAAGAATTGTGCTTCGTCTATGGCTATTATATCAGCTTTGTCAAATTCGATATTATCGTGTAAAAGATCAAACAAGTCATATACCTTATGACAGTTAAACTTTACATTATCGTGCGTCTTCAATACCTGTTCCTCTGATCTCGTATCCTTAGCGGAGTTTACCACGAGTATATCACGTCCTATGACTTTCAATCGTTTCAGACGCCGAATAAGCTCTGACGTCTTTCCCGAAAACATGTTACCCATAATGATGTGAAGACTCATTTTATTTGTAACGATCGTTTTTTTTAAGACAAATTAACGTAATTAAATATTATTATACTCCAGTAATCAATATGTTACGAACCACATACGACAAATCCGAGTGCCAAACGGGGATAGTACATATTGGGTATGGGGCTTTTCACAGGGCACACCAGGCCATGTATATAGACGATTACATGCAAAAGACTGGAGACCTTAGGTGGGGTATAGTAGCTGTAAATTTACGAAACGAGGGTTTTCGAGAAATAGACGATTATATTGTCAAGACACCTTCAAAGTATAGATTAGTACGTTCGCATTTGGATTTCATAGATTGGACAAAAAACAGAACTATAGCAAAGCATCTACTTACTTTACCTAGTGTACATTTAATAACCATAACGGTTACAGAGAGTGGCTATTCACCTGGTTCACCTTTGTATGAATATTTAGCGTGTGGTTTACGAAACAGAAAACATCCAATCACGATTCTAACATGTGATAATATGAGACAAAACGGCGTTGCTTTAGAGACACAATTTTTAGCGTATCTCTATCAAACGAATCAATACGAAATGGTAGATTGGGTTCGCGAGAACGTTAAATTTCCAAGTTGTATGGTCGATAGAATTACTCCACGAACCACTATGAAATTATGCGACGAAGTGGATAGTATATATCCTGGTTTTGGAGTAAATCCTGTTCAGACAGAGGAATACTCTAAATGGGTTATTGAGCGTAACTTTGCTTCGGATTTCCCGAACTTGGAAGAGGTAGGTGTGACGATTACAGATGACATAGAACCGTATGAAGAGACAAAAATAAGAATTCTGAACGGTGGACATACATCCTTAGCTTATATAGGTGTTTTGTCCGGGTACACTACTTTTGATCAAGTTATGAAGAACGATACACATAGAGAACATTTTAAAAAATTGCAGGAAGAGGAAATAGTTCCGTCTATAGAAGGTGAATTTCCGTTTGATTTAAATGACTATGTGGATGAAGTAGAGGAAAGATTCTCGTGTGAATCGAATACCGATGATCTCGAGAGAGTGTGTATGGATGGATTTATGAAATTTCACACATTCGTGGTTCCATCTCTAAAAGCCTGTTTGGAGCAAGGTAAAAAACCCATACGTATATACAAAAGTATAGCTGCCTGGTATATATACGCACGTAGGTTTGCTAGGGGATGTACTAAGATTAAATATAACGAACCCAATTGGACCCTTTTGGAACCACTATTAAGGGAGGGACACGTAGACGATTTTGTGAGTAATGAGCGTTTATGGGGTGACATTCCAAAATTATTTATTACATTTCCGAGAGACTTGAAAACTATACTATTGTCACACACATTTGAAAAGGAAATAGATCTATTATGTGACTAATTTACATGTTCGAATAATACGGGTGGTAGTATTCGTCCGATTGTGTGATAATCGGTATAAAATTGAAACTGGTTTCTCTGGTCCACGGTGTTTGAACAGTCAAAGACCCATTTGGTAATTCCGTACGAATCGTCTCTGTATGAGTGTTACTGGTACTCGGTTCATCGTCTGTAGCAGCCCAATCCGCGTGCAACTGCTCGATAAATTGTCGAAGCGATTCTGACTCTTCTTCACCCCTGCTAGTAGGTTCGTAAAGGGGTATTGTCATTGGTTCGTTTTGATCCAATAAAAATGATGGCGGCTTCACTTTCTCGTGAATCTCCTTGATCAGTTTACATATATTCACATAATCTCCTTCCGGAATGTTATCCGAGTTCTTATCGATGAGTTCCAAAAGTTTATGAAATTTGTCCATGTTGGAGGCATATAATTTTTTAAGAAAATTTATCTGACTTAGGTTTTATAAAATGCTTAAATCGCTACTCGACGAACGCGAACCGTGAGCTTCTCTGCGAAGCTTATTAAACAAATCAAAATAGTACATCACGGAATCTTCTCCATCTTCATCTTCGTATTTTAAAGCGTCCCTTATCATCCCTTTTAAATCGACGACTTTAAAATAGAGATTATCAAATTTTTCATGATCATACGAGTATTTTCTTTTTCTCGATAGAAAAGAAAGTATTTCTTTGCATTTTCTATAGAGAAAACTTAAATTTTCTCGCCTTTCTATGATATCCATGGAATCGTGTTTTGGAACTTGTAAATATCTTTTTTCACCACACTCGTTTGTAGCTTCCACTATCGTGTAGTTTTTCAAAATTGTAAGAAAATCTAAGTTTGGTTGAAAAGGTTTCGGGGTAATGAACTCGATGACGTTACGTAGTATTTGGGACATTTTCTGGGAGCCGGAGGAGGATCGATAGCGTGGGGGCAGTGGAGAACCTCTTCCCAGATTTTACGTTGAACGTCGGGGCAAAGGGGTGCGGTTGCTTGACAAAACGCTAGTGCGAATTCGTGTGAATACACACTCACATAGAAATCAGGCATCCGAAGATACCGCTGCATTTTCACGTTTTCGGAGCTGACTTAGGGTTCGTTTGTACCATCTAACTTGTTCTGGTTCGGATTCATCTTCAGCTTCGCCATCTTCTTGAGTTTCCAACTCCTCCATCTCCTTCATCTCCAGGATTCGAAGTCTCGTGTATTCGAGATCTACGTCTAAGAAAATTCTATAAGGGGCATCCCATACAGCCATTCTGATCCATTTATACGTATTCACCAAATACTGAGGACCCATATCGCGTAGAGTGTAAAATATAGCTTGTGCGTACATATACTCTATTGATCATCTTTGTTTTTATACTCGTTTATTTCTTCGTGAAGTTGCATAAGTGTACGTACGATTCCAATAGTGCATATCATTATTACGTATTTTGCACCTCCCAATGGAAACATTACTTAGAGAGAGAATATAATGTTTAATTAAATAAATGGCATTTCCGTTTCATATAAAACTTACGGATGACATGAATGAAATGGATCTTGATAGACACTTCATGCACGCCTGGGTTCTCACGAGACGTGAGAATAAACTTCAGATGATATTGGATGCTACCGAATGTAACCGTGTATCCCTAAAACGCGTCATGCGAACACGGTCAGTTTTGAATAAACATAGAGATATGTCGAGAAAATATATAGATCACAGTATTATTTTAGTGAAATCTAAATTTACCAAAAAAATTATACAACTCGGATTATTTTTTATAAAAACCGAACGACCCGTATACGTTAAGGTTTTGTAACATAAAGAAATGAAACCCATGTACCATAATGATCTTAACGACTAATAACTCACCATGTCCACAACGTTTGTATGATGTGCATAACATAATACAGATGTTGGATTCCTATTATCAGAAAAACGATACAAACGGTAATTCGTTTACTGGTATCATAACCGAGTTGGAAGATCATAAAGGTATTTTACTCATCACCGTGAGCTCTCAAAAGTATAGAAATTTAAGGGATTCGGAGAAGGATAATTTGCACGCACGCATAGAAAACATTTGGACGCGACTATATCACGAAGAGGATATAGAAATCGTAGACTCTACTGGTAATTTGATTTACCAATCCTGGCAAAGAAGCCCTAGAGCTCGACGACCTCTAGCATAAAGTTTTTATTGAACTTTCCTAATCGTATTTTACCATCGTTTATAAGTTTTAAAATATCCTCACCGAGCTTTGTATTGACTTTCCATATTTCGTCATTTTTTGGGTCTGGTGGCATTGTCGGCATGAGCATCGTAAATGCGACCATCTTTTGTGACATAGAAAGTTCCCTGTCTTGAAGTATACGCAAGATATGCTTTGGAATTTTAGAAGGATCCATTATATTTTACAAGTATTAATTCTTTAATATTATGTGTATTAAAAGATTTAAGACATACTATTACATAATGAATATTATTGCTATTAGAAACCCTATCACTGTATCAATACACAGAAATGTAAAAACGCGCGCTATCTTTGACCCAGATCAATACGACACGGAGATCAATTCCGCACGTGGATTTTCCCATCAGAAGATCCGTGTGAAGCATACGGAAGAGCGACCTCGTACTACTCTATTATATGATCCGGATCAACGCGACCCCGAAGCTAACCAAAGATCTCGGATAAACGAGGCAGCCAAACTCATAAACGAGTCCATAAAGGATGAATTTGTTACCGAAAACGAAGTTATAGAAGCACAGAATTACTGGGCACAATCTATTGTAGATATTTCGAATGCTTTTTTGATGGGTGGCGATTATGTAAAACTCGCGGGTGAGCGTGCGGGTGAATTATACGGATATGGTCATTCTAAGGTGCTTTTCAAACCTACCAAGGCTGTAGAACAACAATTTCGCCCAACGGCGAACGACGCTATGTCGTATTTCGTCGGAAATGATGCTGTAATTAGTGGTTACAAGGAAGATCAGGGATTTGCTATTAACGCGAAGAAGGGGTTTAGTAAGGTTGTTTTTGATAACCACCAGATAGATTGTCACGATCAGGTGGCTATAGCCATGGGTACATATGAATTTACATGTGCTACGACCGGTGAAATTTCGGAGGTTGAGTACACCTTTGGATATAAGAGAAATACGGATGGAAAGGTTCGTATATGCCTTCACCATTCTTCTATTCCTTATGAGCCAATGAATAAACCGCGGCATGTAGAGACTTCACCTATGAAACAGAAGCACGTTTTGTTTTATGATCCTGATCAATACGATCATGAAGAGAATCAAAAGCGTTACGCTACACTTTAATAAGTTGTATACCATAATCCAATTCCTCTACGATTGGGTCATTCTTGTAATCAACCTGATAATATATCTTGCTTATACCACTACTGGCCAAGGCCTTGAAACAGTTGACGCATGGATAATGTGTAATATATGCCTCGGCACCATCGATGGAGACACCCCTCTTCGCTGCATCGGTGATGGCGTTAATCTCGGCGTGAATCGTAGCTTGTTCATGTCCCCACCGAACTATGGATTTATGATCGGTTCCAGCTAAAAATCCGTTATATCCCATACTTATGAGTCTATTGTTTTTGACGAGGACACATCCTACCTTTAGTCTCTCACAAGGTGATCGAATCGAAGCCAACGTCGCAGTCTTCATAAAGTACTCTTGCCAACTCATACGAGGTTCCGGTTCCGTTATTTCGGGTGTAAAGGAGCGCTGACGTTTCGCTTCCTTGGTCATGGACATAAAACGAGGTGATGAGCGGTGAGCACGTGGACTATCCATTTATTTCATATAAGAATTTATTCTCTAATATGACTTAAGGTTAAACACTCCTCCTATTCCACTTAGCTGCTAATTCGGGAAATAATTTTTCGAGTGTTGTAAAATATTTATTGAGATATTCCCTCTCAACAGTTTCTTCATCTGTCAATGTAACGCGGTCGGGTAAAATACCCATTTCGATCCCGTTAAATAGATCCATTCGTTTAGCGAAGTTTACAAAAACACGAAACGATAGCAAGGTTTCGTCTTTTAGGTTTAAAACGCGTATTTCTTCGTGTATTCGGTCCAAATGAACCATTTATATGTGTTTACATTTTTTTACCGCATGTGTATTCCTCAGGTTTGGGTCTCGTTAAGTAGTCGATTAAGAACAATATAGCAAATATAAATACAGCGCTACCACCTAACATCGCGACAAAAGAGGGGGTGATCCAGTTCATTTATTATACGGAATTATTTTATTTCTTTTTAGGTTTTGGTTTTGGTTTCTTTCGATCACTAACTTGCTTAGCCGCTCCTAGAACGGCTATACCTTGAGCAGCTTTTGAAATGAGAGCTCCTGTGCAAATGGGACACGGCATTTATATTACCGAAGATCTTTATCAGCCGTGTAATACGTTTTCCCCTTAACGACGAAACTATGCACCCTAGCGTACCCCCACGCTTGCGGAGAAGCTCCCGGTCGGTGCCCAGTTCTCCACGCAGCGAGACCGCGATTGTAAATGGTCTTTATGGTTTTCAAAGGAATCTTAGTAGCCTTAGCAATTTCAGGGAGGGATTTGACTCCCGGATACATTTTTCTAAACCTTTGCGTGTAGGAGGAAGTCTTCGTTTTCTGTCCTTCGTCCGTCTTAAATCGTCTATAGTCTTTTTTGAGCATTTTCGTGTACCGTGTTTCGACATCTTTGAGGGAATTAAGTCCCCTGAAATATTTAATTGGGGCGTATATTCGACCCTTGGTTTGGCGAAGTTCATTAACCTTTCGAATAATCTGAGCATCAGTGAGAGGCATCTTATGTTTCACTGAGATTTTTGTTTATTTGGATTTGGATTTACGTTTGTCGAGTCGCTGATAACCCTCTTTAAGCATCATTTTATCAACTCGTCTCTCCAATACAGGACTCGTACGACGAACTCGGTTAATGATATTCCTGGCAAGTTCAAGCTCCTTCTCACGCCTTGATTTAAGTGACAGCTGACCGAACTTTGGGGTAAGAATATTTAATTCCCGTTGAACATTCGTTTTTAAATTAGATAAATTGACTAATTTGTTTATCTTATTTTGTATGGTCTTATTTGGACGCTTACTTATGGGTGTAAAAAAACTTTTCTTCTGTGGCATTTTACTTAAAGGTATCTTACAATGTATATACATAAAAATATGAGTGATACAAAGACCTTCCTCCTCGGTGCTGTCACGGGATTTGCCGCATGTGTTGTCGCAGTAAAAGTGTATAACCGAGTTATGAACAGGAAAGATGAATAAAAGTTATCGTGATGTTAACATTTTAATATGTTCCATGAACGTTTCACCCTCGTGAGATTCTGGAATCGTTTTAAAATACAATTCAGGTATCGTCGTACCACTTAAATCCACATATACCAAATAAACCATAGTTATGAGTACTGTGATTAATATGTCAGAAGTGTTGAAAATTGGTCTCGATGGATCTTTTAAGTAACTCAGTACAGTAAAAAACGTTTCCAATAATACGATCACCACTTTCTTTGTCCAATGATATTTATCGGTAAACTTAAATATCACTGTATAAATTGCGAATATAATTGCACATATGAGTGGTAAAAAGGGTGAATATGATGTTATACCCAAATTATACAAGATAGCCAGAGCCCATAACCACCAACTAAATACGAGTGACTTATCTTTCATATATAAGACTCATATTTTCTTTTGGAGAATAATGTGTGTATATTATAAATGCCACCTACATCTCCTCAGGTGAAGCAAGCTAAAAAGAAGCTCGCACCTGTATCACCATCTAAAAAACGATATCGTGACAGTCCTAAAATAAACGATCGGTTGACGTATATTTTGCGAATGCAAGATCCTAAAGTGAAGCGCGATAAACAACTGGTGCGTGCTATACAAAATTTTTTAAAAAAGAATACAAGTAAGTAATATGTACATATTATTAATACCTATGGGTACACTGTGTTGTATATGGGGTTTTTCTTATTGCGCACTGAGACAGATGATTTTACAACATAATAAACAAAGGATACCGATTGTATACACTTAACATTTCTTTTTATACATACTCGAAGCACCTACCGCGTACATAGCGAATACCCATAAAGGCACACCTGGGTATGTTTTCTTCATGTGTTCTACGGGATTCGTAATCTCAAACGTGGTTCTCGTCTGTCTAAACGAGAAATAAAGCAGGGGTAAAATAAGTGACATGTGAACGTGTCTGTTTTTGACTTTGCGCCCATACATGTTTAATAAGACCGCACTCGGAACCCAGTGAACTATTATATCACAAACCTTTAACAAGGCTTCATTACCATCAGTATATTTTTCTGCTATTTTATCCGGAAATAAA
>CENO01008684.1_pt1 | contig 17503 bp, 17 predicted proteins | sample 530271 | NCBI WGS metagenome assembly CENO01 (sample SAMEA2619857, study PRJEB7988) | marine metagenome | biome: marine biome (ENVO:00000447); feature: surface water layer (ENVO:00002042); material: "saline water (ENVO:00002010), including plankton (ENVO:xxxxxxxx)" | depth 5 m | reverse complement strand
ATGCTGAAGATAGCTATCAAAGAAAATCCAAATTTTGTCCTTTCTGATATTGAGATTAAAAGAAGAGGACTGTCATATTCTATTGATACTATTCTTGATTATAAAAATCAAAATAATATCAAGACTGATGATTTATTCTATTTAATTGGCAGTGACGCACTAAAGGAGTTTCATAAATGGAAAAATCCCCAATCTATTATAGATGAAGCTAAAGTGATTGTTGCAATTCGCCCAGGTTTCAGGCCCTCTGATATACCAAATTGGATTTTGGAAAAAATTCAGTTTGCAAACATTCCTCGTGTAGAAATTTCCTCTACCACTATTCGAAAGCGTTGGGCTGAGGACAAAACCATACGTTACATGGTAACTGAATCTGTTTGGCAATATATTAATAAAGAAAACCTCTACTTATGAGCGAGAGTTTCTTACTGCTCTTTTTAGGATCTCTGATGCTTTATTTTGGCTCTGAATGGATCGTTAGAGGCGGTGTTGCTATTGCTGAAAAATATCAAATATCAACTCTCGTTATTGGCCTAACTGTTGTTGCATTCGGCACATCCTTGCCAGAATTGCTTGTAAGTTTAAACGCCGCCTTTCAGGGTAGTTCATCGATAGCGGTGGGCAATGCAATAGGTTCAAATATTGCCAATGTTGGCCTAGTGCTATCTTTGAGCGCTTTTATTTTTCCCATAACATTGAATTACCATTTGATTAGGCGCGATCTCATTGTTTATTTGCTCTCATGTTTAGTTTTTGTTGTTTTTTCATTAGATGGCAGGTTGAGTAAATTTGAAGGTGCATTTTTTGTTAGCGCTCTACTTTTTTACATTGTTTACAGCATAAAGAAGCCGATCGAATCTGATATTGATATTGAAAGCTCAGATTCAAGTAATTTTAGTGAAATGATTTTGTTCGTCGTCTTTGGCATAGTAGCATTGTCATTAGGGGCAGACCTCTTTGTTGACGGTGCTGTCTTTATTGCAAGATTTCTTGGTATAACTGAGGTCGTAATTGGTATGAGCGTCGTTGCTTTTGGCACCTCATTACCCGAACTTGCTACATCGGCTATGGCTGCGTTTAAAAAACAAAGCGAAATTTCGCTGGGAAATATTATTGGATCGAATATATTTAATATTTTATGCGTACTTGGTGTTACCTCAATTATTGAGCCCTTGAATTCTAAATGGGGTGACATTTCTTTTCAGGTTCTCGTTATGGTGTTCTACGGATTCCTTATTTTTGTAGCTGCAAAGCTTCCTCAGCCTTTCAATAGAAAACTTTCAGCGTTAATGCTAACGGGTTATTTTGTCTTCATTTATCTTCTATTTTAATTTTGAATAATAAGATTAGATTATACTATGATAAAGATTGATAATGTTTCATATAGCTACCCAAAAGGCGGCGGGGTTTCGAACCTTAATTTGGAAATTAAGGAAGGTGAGTTTGTATTTCTTATTGGGCCTACCGGATCAGGGAAAACTACTATCTTGAAGCTCATTTACATGGATTTATTTCCTAAAGCTGGTAAAATAACAGTTGATAAATACAATTCTCAATCTATCAAAAAGAGAAAGGTGCCATATTTGAGACGAAAAATAGGTGTCATTTTTCAAAACTACCATTTACTTGAAGACCGTAATGTCTTTGATAATATCGCTCTTCCCTTACACGTTTTAGGATATGATAAAGATGAGATTCTTGAGCTCGTTAGCGAATCAATGCTTGAGGTTGGACTTGAAGGTAAAGAATCTCACTATCCCTATGAGCTTTCCGGTGGAGAGCAACAACGAGCATGCGTGGCGCGCGCATTGATAAAAGACCCAGATATAATACTAGCGGATGAGCCTACTGGGAATTTAGACCCTATAGCCTCCTTTGAACTGATTAAGCTATTTGAACAAATTAGTAAAGAGGGCACCTCAATATTAATGGCATCTCATAATTATAATTTAATTAAAGGGAGAGGTCATAGAATTGTTGAAATGCAAAACGGTTCAATAAGATAAGCGATGAATACAATTGTTTTTATATTTGCTGAGGGTTTGAAAAATGTTTGGAGACATAAATCTTCTGCATTTTCATCAATTTTTTCTATTTATTTAACGTTAATTGTCGCTGGATTTCTCTTAATTGTTAGTCAAAATACCAACAAGCTCGTTGAATATTTAAGAGATAAGTATAAGATCGAAGTGTTCTTTAAAGATGGAGTTACAGAGCAAAGAGCTTTAGAGATATCTGAGGAATTCAAAAAAATTAATGGAGTTCGTTCGATCACTGTAATTTCAAAAAAAGATGCAGAAAGAATATTTAAATCTCAATTTGGTGATGATATTTTGGGTCTCCTTGGATACAATCCTCTTCCTATAAGTTGTGTGATTAATCTAAAAAAAGATTGGCCAACAAAAATTGAACTCCAACCCATTGTAAATAATTTAAGAAAATATCGTGAAGTTGATGAGGTGAATCATCAAGGAAAATTGATTTCCAGGATTGAAAATTATTATGAAAGATTTCTAACGGTCATGGTTGGAATCGTTTCTGTAGCACTAGTTGTTGCTGTATTTATTATATCCAATACAGTTCGTTTAACCGTTTATTCAAAAAAGGAATTGATTAAGTCATTGCAACTGATTGGCGCAACAAAATGGTTTATAAAAGCTCCATTTCTAATCGAAGGCATAATTCATGGTATTTTTGCTGCAGTTTTAGCTGTTTACACGCTTTATGGTGTCCTGCAATTCAGTAAATACATCGTTTATGATTTAACAAAATTCAATATTTTTTATGATCACATTTTCATTCTTCAGATCCTTCTATCATTATCAATACTTGTTGGTTTTATAGGTTCAAATAGAGCGATTAGTAGATTTTTGAAATAAATCTTAACACTATTAGATTCTACCTTATATAATCATCTAATTTCAATCTCTTATGCCCATTCAAAAATATAGCAATATAGACACTCGATTTAGTGCGATCTTAATTAGTACAGTTGAAGGATATATTAAAACCTGTGCTCCTGTATCATCAAAATTTGTTCAAGGTACTTTACCAATGCCTTTAAGCACCGCAACCATACGAAGTGTTATGTCTTCGCTTGAACAGGACGGTTTTTTGCGTAAAGCCCATAAATCAGGTGGACGAATACCAACGGACCTCGGCTATAGATTTTATATTGATTCAATTAATTTTACTCACCCAACAAACGAAAATACTATCTCAGAACTTGAAAGTGAATTAAAGACTATTTCTAATAATGTTGACGAACTTTTAAGCGCTACGGCCTCTATGTTATCAAAGCTTAGCAATATGTTTAGCGTGATTACTATTTCAGAATATCAAAATAGCATATTGGCAGACATAGAGTTGGTGGAATTAAATGGAAATCGTGTTATGCTTGTTCTTGCCTTGGATAATGGCCTGGTAAAATCTATTGTGCTTAATCTTGACATAGAGATCGCTGTTAAGCACATAAATTCTATCACTGAATTATTAAAGGAAAAATTACGTGGTCTGTCCTTGATTGAAATTCAAAAAACCATATCAAAACGATTAAACGATAGCGAAGCGATCAATCATGAAATCATTCAAATATTAATTAATGACCGATTTAATTTTTTCTCAATAGAAAATAATAAATTAATATATACATCATCATATAATGTATTACTTGAACAGCCAGAATTTAAAGATATAGAAAACTTTCAAAAAATCCTTCCTGGACTTGAAAAGAAATTCCTAAATCTATACATCGAAAAAAACTTTAATGTTGATAGTATGAACGATCTTATTGGAAGAGAAAATAACCATGAGTTTTTCAACAGTTGCGCTTTTTTAACTTCAAAGTTTAAATGCGAATCCCTTTCAGGGAGGATAGGAGTAATTGGGCCAAAAAGACTCAATTATGTTAACATCAAAGAAATATTAAATACTTTTAAAAGGGTAGTGCAGAATGCCATCTAAAAAACCGACCAAAAAATCCACAAATAAAAATGTCAAAATCACACCCACTGAAAAATTAAAGATACAAATTAATGATTTAAAAAACCTTGTTAGTGAAAACGAAGAAAAATACCTCAGGTTAAAAGCTGAATTTGATAATTTTAGAAAAAGAAAAGATAAAGAAACCATGTCGCTTTTGAAGTATGAAGGCGAAACTGTTATAAAGCATTTTTTATCCGCCCTAGATGACTTGAACAGGCTTAATGAGGCTATTTTAAATGAAGGTTCAACTACAGAAAAACTATCAGAAGGTATTAATTTGATAATCAATGGCATTGCAAAGCAATTAGAAAAACTAGATGTAAAGACATTTTGCAATGTTGGAGATGTCTTAGATCCTGAGCTTCATGATGCCCTTATGATTAGACATGAAAAAGATAAAAGAGAGAATGAAATTATTGAAGTTTTTGAAAAAGGATATCTTTACAAGGATCGAGTAATAAGACATGCTAAAGTTGTGGTTAATCAAACACCCTCATGAGAGATTATTATGAAATACTAGGGGTATCAAAGACTGCGAGCTCTGATGAATTAAAAAAATCCTATCGCAAGATCGCTATGAAATATCATCCGGATAAAAATCCTAATGATAAAGAAGCTGAGGTTAAATTTAAAGAAGCCGCTGAAGCTTATTCTGTTTTATCTGACTCGCAAAAACGACAACAATACGATCAATTTGGACATGCTGGCGTAAATAGTGGTGGTGGTCCAGGCTTTCAAGGTGGTATGTCCATGGAAGATATTTTCAATAGTTTTGGTGATATATTTGGAGATGGTTTTGATCCATTTGGAGGTATTTTTGGTGGAGGTAGATCATCCAGAGTAAAAAAAGCGCGCGATCTTAAGGTTAATTTGAAATTGTCATTTTCTGATATCTATTCTGGAGTAAATAAAACAATCAAGATCAAACGCTTAGAGCATTGCGAAACCTGTTCCGGTAGTGGGGCAAAGCAGGGCACCATGCCTGTTTCATGCTCACAGTGCAATGGGGCTGGCCAGGTGCGACAAGTCTCTCAATCGTTCTTTGGTCAATCTGTATCAGTTCGAGAATGCCCAGTTTGTTCAGGGTCCGGACAAACCATTCAAAATCCTTGCAATTCATGCGGTGGAAGCGGTCTTCATAGAAAAACTGTAGAAATAAAAATTAAGGTTCCTTCTGGCGTTTCTGCTGGTAACTATATGACATTAAACCAGCAAGGAAACAAAGGTCCAAAAGGCTACCAATCTGGTGATCTAATTATTTTCTTTGAAGAAGAAGAGCATTCAATTTTCAATCGTAATGGTGAAGACGTTATCACTGAGGCTGTTATACAGTTTTACGAAGCTGCCAGCGGCATAACTTTGGAAATACCTACGCTGGAGGGTAAGGCGAAACTGAAAATACCTGCAGGTATTCAGTCTTCTCAAGTTTTACGCATGAGAGGCAAAGGTTTTCCACGGATGCGAGGATCCTCTAGAGGAGATCAACTTGTAAGGGTTCATGTTGAAACCCCTCAAAAAATCTCTTCTAAACAAAAAAAGTTGCTTGAAGAATTTGAAAAATTAAATAAAAATTCAAAAACTGTCTTTCGGCGAATAAACTTAGATTAAAAAATTATTGAGATTAAAGTATACATCGAGATAAAATAGTATTAATATTATCCTCTGTATTTAAATATTAAGTAACCAAAGAAATTTTTTATCATGAAAAAAAATCTGTTAAATCTATCACATGAAAAACGTAAAAATGTATCGGATCTACTTGAATTAGGCATTGTTGTTGCTTTTATATTTTTGATCATATGTATTTACGTACCTCGCGCCATATGGGATGAAGAAGAATCTTTTGAGGATAGAAGTCAATTTTACATGGAAAACATGTATGACGTTCAAAATTTTTATAAATCTGTAATGGGTGAATATTCTAGTGACGGTCTTTGGGCCATTCAGGTTGTGAATTCGGTTCGGGACTCTTTGACTGGCGATTCCACATATTTGGGTACTCAGTCTATAACCCTCAACAGTAAAACATTTTCTGTTAATGTGCCGAAAGGTTATGATATTGAGTTTGATACGACCTTTGGTTTTCCTATGATGAGAAGAGATACGATTTCTGATACGATTGCTACAATTGTAATGTACTCGGAGGATTTACTTCGCAACGATACCTCCTATGTTCAGAAAAAACTCTTATCTAAATTTACCTCTGATTCTAATTTCGTTGCTCTTGTTGAAGAGGTTCCTTCTGAGCGCGTTGAGGTTGTTAATTATTACGATACCTACATGCCTGATTCTTCTATGTATTTTTGCCCCGTATCCCAAAAATCCTATACGATATCACTTAAAGACGAAGGGAATACTGTTAGGGTTGATAGCCCTATAGAAGAAACGATTGTCAGAAGAAGATATCTTTTGTTTGCCTTCAAAGCAGATAATCATGGTTTTATTGATGATGGATCAAAAAGTTGGGATAGGTGATATTACCCCGTGATTCATTTACTTGTATCCTCAAAACATTTATTGTGCGTTCAGTGGAAAGATGAAAACTCAAAATCTCTTCTTACTGGTTTCACTTATCAGCCCTTTAAAGCAAAAAAAACATCCTCAGTATTTTCTCCAAAAGAATCCATAGTAGATATAAACGCTGCTCTAAAGGCAGCTAAAAAAGTATTATCATTTGAAGGTGAAAAGATTTTTGTTACAGTTCCAGATGATTTTTGCGATTCAGTTTTAACTCAATGTGATGAAGATATGTCTGACGCGGATGGTTGGGAATATTCAAAATGGTCTATCAATCAGAGAAATGTGGCTAGTGACGATTCAGCGTACGAATACTTTGGCAGATCTTTTATACCTGAAACAAAAAGCATTTTTTCATTAAGAATCTCATCTGTACTGACAGAATCATTGAAAATGAGCATTCAAGAAATGGGCGGTGAGCCGGTTTGGATGGGCACTGAAAGCAGCGCCTATTATGGTTTAAATAAAACCAGAGGTATTACTTTATTTGTCAATAACAAAAACGGCTATAATTATTATCATTATTCTAAAAATTGCTTCCTAAAGGGTAGTGCAAAATTTGCAAAAAATAAATGGTCCCTATCATCAACGGATGGTTCTAGTAATGAACAAGACATTTTCAAAGGTCAAATCGTCATTCCTGGTAAATTATCCTATAGGAGAAAAGCCCACTTTGAAGGCAAACGTATTCGACAAGTTGAAGCATTTAAGAATATCAAAAAAAATGATATAAAAATCCCCAAAGAAGTAAAAAATAACGATCTTTATATTGCAACAGCTATAATAAATGGAAAAGCTAACGAATCATCTATCAATTTTTTTAATAACCCTGGCCTACAGCAGATTAATGAAGATAAGCCTATTCCTCAAATTGAAGAGTCTAAGCCCAAAAACAAGGCTCGAAAAGCTTTGCCACCAAAAAAACAAAGAAACTTTCAACAATTTTTTGCTTATATCTTTTTCTTTGCTGCTCTAACTGCAGTTATTTTCAGAGATCGCTTACCAGAATTACTAGAGATTGCCGAAGAGAAGGTTTTCGCTTTTATTGATGCAGCTCCAGACTTAATCGAAACAATACCTGTCGTTGAAGACGATCCGGTTCCTTACTACAGCGATTTTCAACAAAAATCGTTTTATCGCTCGCAAAGCCTAATAGCATCTCTTGTCAAAGTAAATACTTTAATTTCGATGGAAAAATTAACCAGCATTGACGCAAGTAAGGGTGTATATGAAATTATATTTAACGACACTAAAGAAACTGATGAACCTATTGATACTTTGGGTAGTTTGTTAAATTATTCTCTTAGACAGGTTAGTGGAGTTGATCGCTACCAGCATGGATACCTTATTCAGTATCCAATTGATGTTATTAATAAAGATTTTATGGGTAGCTATACTCCTGTGGATCAACTTAAAAGTGAATTGACAGACTTTGCTGATATACAGATCAAGGCCTTTGATGTTTTCACTGAAAATACCCTAGAGCACACTCCATTCCTTTTTTCAGTTTCAAGCATCAATGAAATAAACAGCATGTTAACCTATCTTGAAAATAAGGGTTCAGATATAATCTTGGAAAAATTTCAAATGACTTCAAATCAACCAGGATCCTTAACTGCCCGATTTTTTATTACCTATATAAACTATAGCGACAGCTAGATATCCCAACTAGACTCTATGCAAATTCATGCTGGTATCTACAAGGGAAGAAGGATTAAAACCGTAAAAAACGCACCCTATCGCCCCACTACAGCGATTGTGCGCAAAAGCCTATTTGATATCCTTGGCATTATTGAGAACAAAACATTTTTAGATCTTTTTTCTGGAACTGGCATAATTGGCTTCGAAGCAGTAAGTCGAGGAGCAAGCTTTGTTGCTATGATTGATTCAAGCGTAAGAGCGTGTGGCCTTCTTAAAATAAACCATTCTCTTTTAAAAATGGACAGTAAATTGTGCGAAATCAAAAAAATGGATGTTTTTAAATATTTGGAAGAAAAGAAAAAATTTGACATAATTTTTGCAGATCCACCTTATGACACTACAAATCATGATCAGATCATTTCTGTATCAACCCAACTTTTAAATCAAGGCGGTTACTTTATACTTGAATCTTCCCCAAAAGAGTTTTCAATTTTACCATCACGAATAAAACAATATGGTGATACACAATTAGCTTTTTGGAGATATGAAGAATAAAACAGTAATCTACCCTGGAACATTTGACCCTATTCATATGGGTCACGTGGATATTATTGAGAGGGCTTCTAAAATTTTTGATGAAGTAATAATTGCTATAGCCGTAAATGAAGATAAAAACCCTCTTTTTAGCATCAAAGAGCGTATTGAATTAGTTGCTGAAGCGACTGCTCATTTAGACAAAATAAATGTTTCCTCAACAAACGGCTTGATTGCAGATTTTGCGAAAAAACATCATGCTAGCGCCTTAATTAGGGGCCTAAGACATGTTTCTGATTTTGAATTCGAATTTCAAATGGCCACTATGAATAGTCATTTAAATTCCGATGTATCTACATTGTTAATGGTAACCTCTGACAAATATGTTCATATCAACTCAACAATGGTAAAGAACGTATCAAAACTGAAAGGTGACATAGCAAAATATGTACCTAGCAACGTCTTTGAGGCGTTGACAAAAAAATTCAATTAGAACCGTACTTATTCTATTAGTTTCTGTTTTAGTATCTGTTTCGTTTTAAATTCGACCATTGATTATGCCCACTTACGATTACATTTGTGAAAAATGTCAAAAGACCTTTGAATTTTTTCAATCAATGTCCGATGACCCGATCAAAAATTGCCCTGAGTGCAATAATGAGATTCGCAGACTTGTAAGCGGAGGTACTGGATTAATCTTTAAAGGCAGCGGCTTTTATCTAACTGACTATGCAAAACAAAAGCCAACATCTAAATCAACTGAAAAGAAAAAAAATAAAACAAGTTCAAAAAAGACCTCAGAAGGAAAGAGTAAATAAATCATGGATCATGGTAAAAAAATTATTTTTGAAGGAAACAAATTAAATGTTCCAAACAATCCTATCATTCCATTTATCGAAGGTGATGGAATAGGAGCGGATATTTGGCGAGCATCCCAACTTGTTTTCGATAGCGCTGTTAAAAAAGCCTATAACGGTGAAAAAGAGGTTGTTTGGAAAGAGATTTATGCGGGTGAGAAAGCCAATAAGCTTAAAAATTCATGGTTACCTGAAGAAACATTAAACGCAATAAAAGAATATTTAATTGCCATTAAAGGTCCATTGACTACACCTGTCGGAGGTGGTATGCGCTCTTTGAATGTAACTTTAAGACAAGTGCTTGATTTGTACGCCTGTGTAAGACCTGTTACCTGGTTTAAGGGTGTCCCCTCACCAGTAAAAGATCCCTCCTTAGTAGATATGGTCATCTTTAGAGAAAATACTGAAGATATTTATGCTGGAATTGAATGGCCAAATGGCACAGATGATGTAGAAAAAGTTAAAAGATTTCTTATTGATGATATGGGAGTTACAAATATTAGGTTTCCGGATACAGTATCCTTAGGAGTTAAGCCAGTTTCAGTTGAGGGTACAGAACGTATTGTACGCTCCGCAATCGAATATGCTTTAAATCATAACCGAGAATCGGTCACTTTGGTTCATAAGGGAAATATTATGAAATTTACTGAAGGCAAGTTTAAGGAGTGGGGATACGAGCTTGCAAAAAAAGAATTTAACTCTAATGATTTTGAAGGTGGACCGTGGCAAGTTATCAATAATAGTGGTAGATCTTTAATTATTAAAGATGTGATTGCAGATGCCTTCTTGCAACAAATTTTACTTCGCCCAGCAGAATATGATGTTATTTGCACCCTAAATCTTAATGGAGATTATATATCAGATGCGTTGGCTGCTATAGTTGGCGGAATTGGTATTGCTCCCGGTGCAAACATTAATTACCAATCCGGACATGCTATCTTTGAAGCTACGCATGGAACTGCTCCAAAATATGCTGGTAAAGACATGGTGAATCCCTCATCTGTAATATTGTCAGGAGTTATGATGTTCGAACATTTAGGTTGGCAAGAAGTCGCAGATCTAATCGTTAAAGGACTGGAAAGATCTATTACAGCTAAAACTGTTACGTATGATTTTCATCGTCTAATGGACGATGCTACTAAAGTAACCTGCTCAGGTTTTGGGGAAGCTGTAGTACAAAATATGTAACTTTTTCATTGGTTAAGATTTTCTTATCTTAATTTGCTATGTTTATCGATTACACTCAAATTGAACTCCATTCTGGAGATGGTGGGTCAGGTTGTATTTCATTTCGTCGTGAAAAATACATCCCTAAAGGTGGTCCTGATGGCGGCAATGGTGGTAATGGCGGAAACATATATATCCAATCAGACGAAAATATTCATACTCTTCAGGATGTTAGATATAATCGTATTTATCGAGCAAAAAATGGTGAGCAGGGATCTTCAAATTCTAAATCAGGAAGAAATGGCAAAGATATTGTCATTCTTGTTCCGGTAGGTACACTAGTTAGAAATGTAAATACAAAAGAAGTTATTGCTGATTTTGTTAAATCTGACCAAAAGGAAATCGTTTGCAAAGGGGGAAAGGGTGGACGTGGTAATATTAATTTTAAAACTTCAACCCGACAAACTCCTCGTTATGCTCAATCTGGGAAAACAGGTGAAAATGGAACGTTTGAACTTGAATTGAAGATTTTAGCTGATGTTGGTTTAGTTGGTTTGCCGAATGCGGGAAAATCAACATTGCTTTCAGTTCTTTCAAAAGCAAAGCCTAAAATTGCAGATTATCCATTTACAACTTTGGATCCACATCTAGGCATCGTTAAATACGAGGAATTTAAATCATTTACGATGGCAGATATTCCTGGTCTTATTGAAGGTGCAAGTTCGGGAAAGGGGCTGGGTCATAAGTTTCTAAAACATATAGAGCGGAATAAATTGTTGCTGTTCTTGATCGACAGCTCGGATGATAATCCAAAACAAACATTTAATTTGTTAAAAGAAGAACTTTATTCCTTCAACCCTGCATTACTGATGAAGCCTATTATTTTGGTTCGTACTAAAAATGACATCCATCCAAATACTATAAATAGTAATTGGAAAGAAATACAAGAATACCAAATGGATATATCTTCAGTAGCCAATAATAACATAAAAAAATTGGTTAAATGTATTGTTAACAATTTGAATTCTTTAGATTCATAATGTCTTTAATCTTATGGTTACAACTTGAAATTTCACTTAAATTCTCATTATAATTTTATAAACAAATGGAGGGGTGGCCGAGCGGCTTAAGGCGGCACCCTGCTAAGGTGTTTTAGGTGAAATATCCTAACGTGGGTTCGAATCCCACCCCCTCCGCTGTTACTTTTTAACCTAAATAGGAATTATTTGATTGCTATGAAGAAAACTCATTTACTTGCGATTTTAATCCCAGCTCTTTTTTCATGCTCGAGCGAAACCTCTATTAACGATCTTGATGCTAAGGATGGTGTAGCGTACGACCCCGAAACCAATCAGCCATTCAATGGGAAAGCATCTTTAGATTTTTACGATGGTACTCTGCGCATGGAGGGTGACTACAAAGATGGGGTTAAATTTGGAGAGTGGAAATATTATGTTCAGGGATCTAAGTCGAGGTATTACAAACTTCAGTTCGAAAAGGGTAATATTGTTTCTGCAAATTATAACGATAATAGCAGGAGTTGGTCTGGAACTCCAATAATGTACAGCGAAAACGATACAACGATAAGAACTGGTATTTTTCTCGTTCAAGAAATGTCTGATAGTCAAGATTCATATAACTTCAACATGCCTCCAGATATTTTTGTACAACTCTTCAAAAATGTTTCTGAAGGTCGTGTTACGCGTTGGCACTCCAATGGTGAATTGTATTCTGATGGTCAATTTATTAATGGAAATCGTAGTGGTGAATTCAATTGGTATTATGATAGCGGCAAAAGAAAAGAAAGATCATTTTTCGATGCAGGCAAACGTATAGCTACTACCACACAATGGTACGAAAATGGTAACAAACACGCTGAGGGAAGTTACAAGAAAGGCCAGCTTTCAGGTAAGCTTACTTGGTGGTATGAGGACGGCCAGAAAAAAGAAGAAGTAACTTTTAATCAAGGCGTACGAGACGGCTTGGCCTATTGGTGGTATCCAAATGGTAATAAAAAAGCTTTTGCTGATATTTCAAGAAAGATGGGTAAGGTTACGTTGTTTTCACCAGATGGCAGAACCACGAAACCCTTAACCGTTACTGACAATGCAATCATCTGCGATTCCGGTGAAGTACTCTTTACTATGGAGCGTTTATCAAAGCGTGAAGCGCCTCCTATTGGCGATGGAACTTGTGATTGTGGTGACTGTTCTGACGAACCAACATCCTAAAATATTTGATATTTATAGATAGTTGATATTGCTATCTGCGTAGGGCTATTTTAAGAATATATTTTGAGAAATTTTCTACTAACCCTATGTTTTGCCTCTTTCTTGAATGGAGAGGACCATTCCATTGCAGTATTGGATTTTTCTGGAGAGAATATCCATAAGGATGAATTAATTCAACTTTCTGCTGTTTTTCGTACTGAATTACTTAAAATGGATACATTACGTGTCATGGATTACGATGACATGAGTGGAATATTAAAAGACTATGGCTATGAATCTCCATCATGCAATAGCATTGAATGCGATATTATATCTTCCATGTTATTAGATCAAGAATGGCTCATATCGTGCCATCTTTCTAAAATAGGTGATGTTTTTCTTATGGAAGCTAGATTGATTGATACTGAAACTGGTCGAGTAATAAATGCTGTAACCTACGATTATGAACTAACTTTAGAAGGTCTTTATTCACGTGGGATGCATAACCTATCAGACTTAGTGATGTCGAAGCGAATCCCGCTTGAAATACACCAAAGACAAAATCTTGTATATTTTAAAACTAATCCTTCATCAGCAATGGTTCGAGTTGGTAAAGATACGCTAAACGGTCAAACTCCATTAGCAATTGATAGGGTCGTGGTTGAGAGCAGACCAATTATATTGTTCAAAGATGGATATCAGCCTTTTAAAATAAACCAATTACCAGATGATAACTCCGATATCATTTACGTCGAGCTGATGCTTGAGACTCCAAAAGAGGGAAATGTTGTTTTTAATAAACCTATACCAAATGATATCGTTATCGTAGCCGCTGGAAACAAGAACCAGTTATTGATTGATGAGGGAGAGACAAGCTATAAAAAATTGCCGGTAGGAAATTACAAACTTGATTCAGAATTGTACGTGATACGTAATAACGAATTTATAATTCAACACAGGAGAACAACTAAATCATCTCCGGTTTTTTTTCCTAGAAGAGAGATACAGGTCAAGAGTGAATTTTTCCTTAAGCGAAGAAATCTTTACCTTCAATTAATAGGTGGCGGAGTCTTATATCGATCCTTTTTAACTGGCTGGTCTTCCTACCTTTACAATCAATACAGTACGAATATTGATAAGGCAGACGAAAGACATCGAAGAATTGACAATTTAGATAAACAGAAACCTATTATTGATGTTGTATCAACAGCTATTTTTTTTCCAGCAATATATTATCACGCGAAGCATCTTGAAATGGAACGATGGTTAAAAAATTAATCCTTTCAATCTTTATTCCTTTAATGGTATTTATTTTTAGTTGTGAAGACGCAAAAAGAGATTGGGATAACCCTTACGATCCAAGGAGTAATCGGTCCTTATGGACACCTGATAGCTTAAAAATAGTGCAAAAATCTGAAAATGAAATTCAACTTTCTTGGCTTAGAAGGGGTAGAGATTTTGATGGTTTTATTATTGATAAAAAGATTGGCCCTGGTGATTGGCTAGATAGTGTCGCTGTTCTTTGGGACTCAACTTTTTCATGGATAGACACGCTAGATCTAAAAGATCTAGTTTTAAACCCTTATTTATACAAATATCGAATTTATGCTTACGCTGATACTAATACTTCATTGAAAAAAATAGATCAATTTCAGCCAACAATTCCCGGCCCACCTGGATCTTTATCAATTTCAAATATTACCTATACTCATATACCCAAAAAGACATTATCTATTAGCTGGCAGCAATCCTTAGATTTGGATTTTCACTCCTATAATATTCATCATGCATTTTCTGAAAATGGAACAAGGTCGTTATTTAGTTCAATTTATGATGTGGAAACAACTTCTCTGGATACCAACCAGTTTACAGTAAATAATGAGAATTGGTTTTGGGTTGAGATTGTAGATACTACAGGTCAGAAAACCTTAGGGAATGCATTTAGCATTCCTAGGGATCCTCCACCAACGCCATCATCTTTAGATAGTATTCATTATAACAATCAAAAGTTCATCTTCAAGTGGAGTAACCCTATTGAAAATGACATTGACTATTTTAAAGTTCATCAGGTTAATATTAATGATACCTCTATCGTTACCTCATCTGCTCCTATTGAATCCAATAAAACAGAATTTGAATTCGATACAGAACTAGACTTTGAGGGTTATTACTTATTAAGCACAATGGATGTATGGGGTAACGAGGCATTGAGTCAAATTCGTAGAGCTTCTTCCTTTCAAAAGATTGTTAAGCTTGACACTGTTACTGAAAATGGAGATGACATAATTATTATGAACTTAGGCCCTATATTACCATTTACTCGGACCCTTGCTGGTGTTAAGGCGTCCTTTCCTGTCTGGGTTCAAGGTGGAAAAAAGATCTTTTCATTTACAATTAATGGCGTTGGCCTGGTTACCGATCAAGATGGATCTAATTTGAGGACCATAAACGGTATTAAACCTCAAGACATATCATTCAATAGATCGCAATCACAGGCTCTCTTTATCGGCTCTGATGATGATATATACCTTATATATTTAAACGAAGATAAATCCGTACAAAGAATAACACAAAATCAAAACAATGAATGGTATTCTGATCCTGAATTTATTGATGGAGATTCTAAGATACTCTTCTCACAGCGCAAACATCTATCAAACAACAATATTGGAACGATAAATATTTACTACATGGATCTTGATGGTAAAAATGTGGTTCAGGTTAGCGATGCTGTTGATGAAGAAAAATTCGTCATGCCTAGACTGTCTCCTGCGGGCGATCAAATTATCTATCTTAACAAGCAAAAAGGAATGTATGAGTTAGACTTTCCTTTAGAAAAAAGGGGATCTTTAGTGCAAACGGATGGCGGGGACCCTATTTTTCCACATGCTACACCTTATTTTAGGAATATACGCTGGTCTCCCAATGGTGAGTATGCAATTATAACAGAAAAAAAATTCAACTCTACTTATAATTTATATCTTTATAAAAAAGAGGGAAATCCAAAGTTGAGATTATTTCAATCTGGTGCACGTTACGCTCAATGGAATGGAAATGAAGAGATTATATTTAAGTATGAATCGTCATCTGGATTTTACAGAAAAACTATTGATTCAATCTTTTCCGATGACCCAATTTTACTTTATGATTCTCCGTGGGTACAGCTACAGCCTAGACAGTAATATGGATCATAAAGAATTGAAAATTAGCGATTTTGATTTTTTAAAATCTTTAGATACTCGATGGAGAGATATGGATGCTATCCAGCACATTAACAATGCTACAATTTTAAGTTATTTTGAAACTGTGCGTGTAGCTTTTTTAAATGATCTAGGATTCAGTGTGGTGCGAAGACAAAGCAAGGGAGTTATTTTAGCTTCTATGAAAATCGATTACTTTAGTCAATTGTCTCATCCGTCTGCTATGAAAATAGGTTGCAGGATAGTAAGAATTGGAACTACAAGTTTTGATTTATGTTCAGCTATATTTTTCAATGGATTTGAAAAACCAGTTTCAGCTGGAACTTTCACTCTAGTTACTTTTAACTATACTAAGCAAAAAAGTATACCGATAACTGAATCTATAAAGGATTCATTTCAACCTTTCAAACCTTGATATAAAATTTTTTATTATCATGCTAGAATCTTTTAATAAAAAAGCAGCCATTAAAACTCTTCAAAGTATCGTAGGTAGAAAATATGTGATAACGACGAAATGGAGAAAACAAGCACACACCAAGGGATGGAGGTATGGAGAAGGAGATGCCATAGCAGTAGTTAAACCGGGTACCCTGATCGAAATGTGGAAGATACTTGAAGTTTGTCAAGCTATGGATCTCATTGTGATCATGCAAGCAGCTAATACAGGTTTAACAGGCGGTTCAACTCCCTTCGGAAATGATTACGATAGACACATACTTATAATGAACACAATGAGAATAAATGACATTCATATTTTAGACGAAGGAAATCAAATAGTTGGTTTTGCTGGTAGCACCCTTTTTGAACTCGAGACCAAACTAAAAACGTATAATAGAGAGCCTCATTCGGTGATCGGTTCTTCTTGTATAGGTGCTTCAATTGTTGGCGGTGTGTGTAATAATTCAGGTGGAGCACTAGTTAAAAGAGGACCTGCTTATACTGAGCTATCCTTGTATGCTAAGATTGATTCTAATTCTAATCTTGTGCTTGTGAATGAACTTGGTATCAATTTAGGCAATGAGCCTGAGGAAATATTAAAAAATTTAGAATTGAAATCATACACCAAGAATGATGTGATTTTTAATGAAAAATTAGCATCTGATAATGAATACAGTGCTAGGATTCGCAACGTTGAAGCTAAAACCCCAGCTCGATTCAATGCAGATACTAGGCGCTTAAATGGTGCATCTGGATGCGCTGGAAAAGTTGTCGTATTTGCTGTCAGACTAGATACATACCCAGTTCCAAAAGACAATCAAGTGTTCTACCTTGGGACAAATAACCCCCACATTTTAGGCAAGATTAGGAAACATATATTATCTTCATTCAAAAACCTTCCTGTATCCGGTGAGTATTTACATAAAGATTGCTACGATGCGGCTAAAAAATACAG
>CENO01072435.1_pt1 | contig 17725 bp, 1 predicted proteins | sample 530271 | NCBI WGS metagenome assembly CENO01 (sample SAMEA2619857, study PRJEB7988) | marine metagenome | biome: marine biome (ENVO:00000447); feature: surface water layer (ENVO:00002042); material: "saline water (ENVO:00002010), including plankton (ENVO:xxxxxxxx)" | depth 5 m | reverse complement strand
TACCAATATCTCTCATGGTAAATCTTCTGTTATCTCTCAGAAGAATTCTTGGATCCTTAGAAGGATCATAAAGGTATGCAGGTAAAGAAATCTGCGCGATTTCCATTGCATCATCTGCAAGAACAGGTGCTTGTGGAATATCTGCAGGTTCTCCCTTAACAACTTCAACTTCTCCAAGACGATTGATAGAAACTAAGTCAATTCTTGGAAGATAGTAACTATATCCAAGGAATGATGTTTCGTCTGGAGCAACCACATAACGATATGTGGTTTCATATTGTCTGCTGCTAAATCCAAATGGGGAAGCAGTAGTTGTAAGATCAAAAGGTTTTACTCTTGGTCTGAAATCAACTAAGTCAGTAAGACGAATACCATTTGGAAGTGTTGGAATATCATTTTTGTATCTACTTGCACCATAAGAATTTACAGTAAATACATCACCACTATTACCCGAAGCAACATCATACTTGTCGCAGATAACTAGAAGTTGCTTATCTGGTGTTGGAGAACCTGGTCTTCTAATAATTCTAGAATAATCGCAGAATTCGTGTCTATGACCTTCATCTAATCTATAATTTGCAGTAAGATCAACGTAACTACCTTTTGCAGTTGATTGAATTACAATATCAAGAGATGAATCACTAAATTTAACATTTTCACCTACTTGGAAAGAATTAGTGTTTCTACTTACATAGAAAACATCTGTAGCAGTTGCACTAACAACTTGTCCAATCGCTCTACTATCTTGACCAACAATCTTCTCACCAACAATTGCATTTAAATCAAGAGCTAATCCTGTTGCAAATGTTATCTTGTCTAAGATAGGTGCATTTTCATCAGTAGATTCGTAAACTGCACGAATATTTACAACATCTGGAGAATTCAGACAAATTTCTCTATCTTCAATTCTTGTTCCATAGTACTTACTGTTAGTAAGACCATTAAGAGTTTTGGTTTTTTGTGTTCTAGTAATGTTTACTTGAGAACTTCTAATAAAATCTTTTGACTTATTAGTCAAACTTCTCTTGGAAAGAGTTGCAAGAACTGTTACACCAGTATCAGATGCCTTATCAAGACCGTTAAAGGTAACTGTAGAACCATTTAAACCAAGAGTAACTTTACCTGCACTAAGTTTGTCTATAGTACCATCAGAATAATGGATAGAATATCTTTCAGCATCAAATGCCTCATAGAATGCACTAGTAATTCCTGCAGTTGTATCAATAGCATCTGCAACAGTAATTTCTAAACTGTTATTTGTAACAGTTTTACCTGTAATTTGCTTTCTTATAGTCAGTTCTGACTTTGAAAGGTCAACAGATGCAATGTTTGTAACTGGAAGTGGTGAATATAATCCAGTATTTCCAAAGTTAATAATCTTTGGAACCATCATAGAGAACGTATAGTTTCCGTTCGTATGAGTGTTGCGATATACACCAGGAACTGCATTTGTGGGTTGCGTTAACGAAATAGTTGTCCCATCAGCAGCAATTGAAGTGATATCTGAGTAAACTGGATCTGTATTTCCATTCTGATATTTAATTGTTCTTCCAAGTTTTACTCCCGTTACTCCACTGAAGAATCTTCCACCAACTTTAGCAGTTCTAGTAGCACCACTACCAGAGATATTCATCATATCAGTTTTTGCAAACTGAGGAAGTGCTTGCTCATGAAGAACAGTATCTGCAACAAAATTTGTTTGAAGAGCACTATTCAGACCATCAGCATCCTGGAATACTGATTTGATATCTTCAGTTGTATATACTGTAATATTCTTAATACCAGTTTGGAATTTAACTTCTTCGTTGATAATTACTTGCTCACCAACAAGGAATTTACCAGAAGTCTGGTTAAGACTATATGTGTTAGCAGCTGATTGAGCAAGATAACCAGTTGCTCCACTAGAAAGACCTCTAACAAGAGAAGTTAAAGGAACATCAGTTTGATTGTAAGTGTTTGCAAGAGTCAGAACAGTATATGTCTGAACATCATAGAGATATAAGTCCCACTCGATGCTTTGATCTTCATAAGCAGCATCTGTTACACCGAAAGAATATACTCTAGCTTCACCAATCTTGGTCGTAAGACCTGCAGTTGCTTGGTCTGCAATGCTATTTTGTGCTACATTATTTCTTCTCTCTTTATACAGTTCAATGATATTAGAATCTGTAGTATTTGTTCCAGAGGTATCACCAATATTGATATAAGGAACGCCTGCAACATTGTTGACTCTAAGAAGACTTCCCATATTAAATGGGATTACTGAACCAGGAATAGTTTTTGTAGTTCTTGGTTTTTCAACGTCAACAACAGTTGAACCCACTAAATCAATATCATATCCTCTAACATATGCAGTTCCGGCAGAAACTTTGACTGCAAGTATATCTTCTGTAGGAGTATTTCCTTCATCAGTTACTTCGTCAGATCTGTAAAGACCTCCATTTCCAGTCTCATCATTAAGAGATTCTGATGCTTCTACAATGAAACTATCGATAGCATAGTCGCCAGATTCTTCGAAAGTTCTCTTAGCAAAATAATCTTTAATTAAGTTATAATCTGACTTATTCTGTAACTTTTTAATCTCACCATCATCAATTCTAACCAACTCAACAAAGTTGGTATCTTCAAAATCAGTAAGTTGTTTCTTTGCTAAGTTAAGACTAATTTTTAATCTATCAGCACCTGGTGCTGCATAGTTAGTAAATCCTTTAGCATTATCATTGAGACTTGTGTCTTCATCAGAGTTGATGATTTCTTCAACAATATCAAAACCAACTCTAAATGATGGAGAATTATCATATGGGTCGAGAACAATTTGAGAGTTTTGAACATCTACAAATGTTCCTCTAATAAAATAAACTCCCTGTGCAACACCTACAGCGTATCCTGTGGCGGTTGCATTTGTAGATGTAAGACTACATACCGTATCACCTTCTACAAGCGTTGTGTTGCCGTATGAGATGTTCTCAAGGAGTTGAATAACCTCCCCATTAACGAATTCTACCGATTGTCCATCGTTAGCACCATCAAGGTACTTAACAAATAAAGTAATTTCCTCTACCCCTTGATCTGGTGGGAGAAGATAACCTTTAATTGTACCAACAACCTCAGAAGATACACCTTTAACCTTAGTTCCTTTACCTTCAACAAGTGCGTCAAGGTAAATGGTAACATCAATGCCCAAATGGTCTGGGTTGATTTTGATCGTAGTAAAGGCATTATCACAAGTGATTCCACCAGGAATCACCATAGAACCTTCCTTAAAAATATGACTTCCGAAGGATTCTATCTGGTTCTGTAAAACTGACTGAAGACCAGTTAATTCTCTTGCCTGAACTGGATACCCAGGCTTGAATAAAACTTTGTAAAAGTTATCATCCTTATCAAAATCATCATAATAAGGACTTACATTGAGGTTCGTCTTCTGTGGCATTTTTTAGAATTCCAGTATAATTTTTAAATCTTCTTTTTGGCGGGCGTTTCTAGCAATACTTGCTCTGTTGTCAAGGTAAATAATTTGCCCTGAACCTTTATTTATTTCAGGAACCGCCATGCCACCTGTGAAATCAACACCAAGATTGATTAATTTTGTTCCTGTTGGGTTGGTAGTAATACCAGCAAATGCAGTATCAATAGACGCTGTGAATGATGAAATTTCTCCAGAAATTACGTTTGCAGAAGACTCAAAGTTATATGCTCTGCCTCTTGTAGAAATTCCTGTATAATCTTGAGTATCTAAGGTTGTTTGATTCAAGAACAATGATCTATCTTGAAAATACTTCAAGACCTTTGTTTCTTGATCATAGGAAGCAACATATCCGTATGCTCTTCCCGCACCATTTGCTACAACCTGTTCAATCTTTTCACCAACTTTTGGTGTACCAGTAATAGTAGAAAGTTTGAATGAACTTAATCCACTAAATGTATTATCCTGATAAACATCACTAGTTCCAACTTTTGTTGGATTCTTTACAATAGATACCTGAGCAAAACTGGTATCTACTGGAAAGTCTTTAGTAGAGTCATCAAAACGAGCATAAACGAGAACTTTATCAGTTCCTAATTCTGAGTAAATATCAAACCCATGACCTTTTGATGGTGGGATAATTGGAACTAAGTGAGCACTTGTTCCTGTAGAATTTGAGTTAATTGCACCCAAATCAACTAACGCATAACTATAATCCTTACCACCAGTTGTAACAACTGTGTCGGTAATTTTTCCACCAACAACATCGACTCTTACTTTACCACCAGTTCCATCACCGATGATATCCATTTCCTGACCAAGACCATTAGCATAGTTTGCACCAGAATTTTGGATATAAACCGTTTTAATTTGGTTTGTATTGACTGAAGAATCTGCTGCTTCTCTAACAGTTCTTATTTGAGCATCATTTGTAGATTCCCATTGGTTTGGTACAGTAATATATTCAGTAGAATCAAACTTAATAATATCACTAGGACTTATTGAAAAAAGATATTTCCAAATATATCCGTCACCACTATCACCTGCTCTACTAGGTTCTAAGTCAGTAAATCTTGGTTCATCCTGAGAGACATTTCCTTTTGGATTATCACCACTAGAACCATTTTCAATACAAATGTAAACTCTAAAATCACTATTAATTACATAGTAGTTTGCATCATAGAGTCTAGAAGCATTGGTAAGAGGGGAAGGATCAATAATACTGTAATCATGACGATACATCTCATAACGATTACCAGCAACCCAATCAATTCTTCTGACTAGGCGTCTTACGTTAGAAGAAGATACCTTCTTACCATATAAGACAACATCACCCACATGACTGTTATAATCCAGATTGTCAATAGGTGCAGGTGGATTTGTATTCCAAGTATTACTCCTACCATACCCAACAATAGTTGGGTTGGGGAGACCTACAGTAATATAATACGAGTTAGAAGAATTCTCGACTGACTCTACAAAATTACTGGCATTCAGAATTCTAAACTGATCAGTAACGAGTGCGGACATTGTTATCTTTTTTTATATATTTATAGGGGCTTATCCCGAATAGAATGGGAGATCGTTATCAAAGATGAGATTAGGATCGGCAACTGGTTTTCTGGAACGAACTGCTCCAGATTTACCTTGACCAAAGTTTCCTCTTCTTTGAATTGTTGGGAATGTAGAGAGACCAGAATCAACAGTCAATCCAGTAACACCAATAGAAATTGGTGAAGTGGTTCTTTCATTGAAATTGTAGATTCTTCCCCAAGAAAGTGTTCCAAGAGAAGTAGTTAATCCCGCTTCATTTTCATCAAATCTTCCAGTTGAAGTAATTCCAGTCAAATCAGTGGTAGAAGTTACATTACAAATAATTTCACCATTTGCTGCAAGACTTGAAATAGAATCAACGACGTAAATATTATCAAGGAATGTTGTTCCAATACCAACTACAGCAGCATCAGAATCATATACAGAAACACCACCTTGTCCAACTTTTGTGTCGTAAATCATAATTGGATATCCAGGTACGAGATCTAATACATCAGATGCGACCTGAGATTCTCCATTTACACCATAATCACGCAATCCAACAAAATTGAACTTGATTGCTTTCTGACCACCTGTTCCAGTTGTTTCAGAAATTCCAGTGATAATTCCACTGAATCCTTGGACGTTTGAAATATCAGCAATAGTTTCAAATTTAGCAGTTGGGAGAGGTGCAATAGTATTTGGAAGATTTGTACTTGTATAACCAGAACCAACACTCGTCAATGTTACGGAAGTAACTGTTCCAGCAGCAGAAACTGTTGCAGTTGCAGATGCCGTTGAACCAACACCAACAGGAGCAGCAAATTTAACATCAATCGAAGAAGTGGTATAACCAAATCCTGGATTTGTTATAGAGATTGATGTGATAGTTCCACCAGCACCTACAGATACATCAAATTCTGCTGAAATTGGTTCTTTGTGTTCCATCATGAAAGCATCAAACTCAAATGTGTTTACATTCAAGTCGTAAATTATTTCGTCATAATCAAAGAATTGTGCATTATCAACGAAGATTTGGGTAGAATCTACATTTACATCACTAATAATTTTCGCTGTTGGGAATATCTTTGGTTCAATAGAGTCTCTTGTCTTATAGACAATATCACCCTTAATGAACTTATCTCTCTTCTGCTTAATCCAGTTAAATGGTTTGAATGTATTTTGATTAACACCAGGACCAGTGTATACAGGAGTTTCAACTTTATCAGAACCTGCAATTTCGGCAATTGTTCTACTCAGAAGTTGATCAACAGTTTCTTGGAACTTTGGATGCTTCTTAACAAACAAATCATCACCAACTTTTAATGTTTCAGTAACAGTTGTAATTCCAACGTCAACACCTTGTCTACCAACATAGAAGAAAATATCTACCTGGTCATTAATTCTTGGTGCCTCTGTGAATACAAATGATGTTCCACCAGTAAACTGATATGCATAACCAGGTGTTTGGAGAACACCGTTAATGAAGATAAGAAGAACTGAATCAAGGTCAATTGCACCAGAAAGTGGATCATTTGGATCAATTTCAAAACTCAGAAGTTCTCCATTGTAGAATAATGGGAATCTCTTTCTATTGCCATTCTGATATCCCTTAACATTATCAATGTAATCCATTTCACCGAAAGACCAAGCAGAGAAGAAATCATTAAATGTTTGGGTAATTTCAACTTGGAATGGTTCAATAGGATCTGTATAATCTTTAGCAGTTACTAGACCAACAACTTCAACAATATCTCCAGGTTTGAATGCATATCCATTTCTAGCAATTTTGAACGAATTGATATTGAACAATGTTGAACCAATACCAACAGTACCTGCAGCACCAACAGTGAGGTTGAGAAGAAGATTCTTACCAGTATCCGTTGTAGCACCAATACCAAGTCTAGAAACACCTCTTACAGGCATATTTTCATAGTTTGGTTCTGGAATTTGAATTGCTGGATTGATGTATCCAGTTCCAGGATTATCAATAGTAAATGCAAGTGTACCACCAGCACCAACTGTTGCACTAACTACAGCACCAGTTCCTGCACCACCACCAGGTCCAACATTCACAGTGATTGTGTTGTCGGTAACAGAACTAATTGTAAGAGTGGATCCAGATGCTGGGTCTGTAGATCTTGGATATGGTTGTTCAGTGAAGAAATCATCATCAGAACATCTGAAGATTAATGAATCATCTGCAATAGTGATAGTATTACTTGTGGTAAGACCATGATTAATCATGGTTAACTGCAGTTCACCAGTATGTGAAGTATACTTCGCTCCAGTTGGTGTAAACTGGGCACTAGTATCTGCTGTAATAGCATTAGTTACTGCTCTTTCAAATCTATGTACATATGCATGATCAGTTACTGCAATTGAAACTGGACCTCTATATCCAGAACCATGATTCAGACTAAAGAATTCGTAAACTTCACCACCACCATTGTAGAGGTGAGTGATGGAACTAGGACCAACATTTACGGAAAGTTCCGTTGCACTGATAATATTTTGGATATCAAAGGAGCGGTCATGATCTGGGAAGATTGTTGTTGTAACTCCAGTATATGCTGGGGTGCAAGTGAAGTGTAAACCAACTAACTTAACTCTATCTCCAGTCTTAAGATTATGTGAATCTGAAGTCTCAATTTCAATAATTCCAGAATACTTATTATAAGAAGCAGTGCTGATAGAAACTGGTCTAGTCCAAGTATTGATACCAACGATTTCAGTTAAAGCACCAGAACTATCTTTCTTAGCAACAACCTTTGCCCCTACAAGAGGTGCATATCCAAGACCAGGTGTAGAACCAACAGAAACGACTAATCCACCTCTTGGAATCTGATTCTGATTAATATCAAATTCGGATTCAATATAAGAACCATCGGTTGAAGTAATACCAGTAAATACTACGCTAGAGATTCCAGCAGCATTATCATTTTCAAAGATGTAATTGTTTCCAGCATTATTTTCTGTAGAAGGTGTTTGGAATACACCGTTGATAAAAAGAATACCGTTTCCAGGTTCAATACCACTTGTGTTAATACCCTGAATAGTTGTTGTATATGTCTTACCAATACCACTGAAACTATCAGAAATATCGTCAAACAACATATTGGTATCGTAGTTTGATCTCAGGAATGTTCTACCTGAGAATTCTGCTCTAACGTAAGGAAGATTTGCCTCATTTCTTCTCGCTCTGGTATTACCCTTTGGAGGATCAACAAAGAATACTTCATTCTTAACAATGTTGATAGAACCACGATAAATTCTAACCTCTGCACCATCAGTATGTGATGTTGCTGCAGTTCCAACAATTCCTCTTTCGACAGCAACTGTTGGGTGTGTTGCTGCAGTTCCAGCAGCAATAATTCCATTAATTGGTCCAAGCAGTTGACCATTAAAGTTGGTGCTTAAACCAACCTCAATAACCTTCATGTATTCATCATCAATTTTCAAGATATCTCTTGGTTGAACAGATGAAATACCACTAATGTTGAATGTAGCAATACCTGCACTAATTCCACCGTTATTAAAATTGAGGGTATGATTGATTGGTGTGAACGAAATTGGTTGTTGAACAATACCATCAAGAGCAATAACAGTCTTCGTAAGTTTTTTGGTTATCTCAAGTTCGTGAGCATTTCCAATACCAGCATCTGTAAAGGTAACAAAAATACCTGCTCTTGCATATTCTTCTTTTGTTGCTAACTTAAATGAATCTGGTGTTACGGCAATTGGATAAACTTTTTCTGGGAGTCTATCGGTAACAATTCCTGCATAGTTTTCAGTTGTTCCAATACCAACTGAAGTTTGTCCAATTCCTGCGAATGTACTTCCTGGAGTGTACAGGAGTTCTTCTCCAGTATTGAAGAAGTGATTTGGGAATGTAAAGAGACCAGTTTCATAATCAATCTTTGTAGTATCTGCAGGATTAAAGAACTTGGTATAAATTGGGTGTCCCTGATGAGTTAGTTTGAAGTTAACTCTGTTTGCTCTAATACCATTCAATCCGTCAAAGGCAGATAACAAGATAAGTTGATTTGAAGGTCCATAAGAAAGTGGATTTGGTTGATTATCGAAATCATTTTCTCTATAGAGAACTTCATTGAAAGATTGTGCTTCAATACCATCAACATTATATTCTTGGTCTGGATAGAAGTTAAGATAGAAGTTACTTCCAATAATTTCTCCGCCAAATGTTCCAAGTCCAGTAGTATTATTGACTGGTGCAAAAGGTCCAGGTACAACAAAGGTTTCCATGTCCTTATTATTGGACATAATGTTTACCTGATGAATTGCAGAAGTTTCTCCAGCAGAAACACGTATTACAGAAGTAGATGACGAAATATCGTCAATATCAAATGTTCCAAGAGTTACCGCAGTAGATCCAAATCCTACAGTAGATTCTAATCTTACACTCTTTTCAGAACCTGGAGGTTGATCGTTAAGAAGGAAACGATAGGTTCCAATACCAGAAGTAGTTGCTGCAAATCCAACAATATTTGAACGGATATCAAATGGTGAGGAAGATATTCCAGTATTGTATGCCGTGAGAGATACAATTCCAGAATTTGCATCATATACAGCACTTAAAATACCAGTTTGAGTAGCACTATATGATTTCGTTGTAGTATCGAAGTAGTACTCACTTAAATGAGTATTATTTCCATCAAAATCAAGAGTTGCTTCAATATAGTTTGTAGCTGGACTGAATCGATCTGCAATTTCAACAGAAGCAAAAGCGCCGTTGAAATCATTAACGTCAAATTCTGCAATAGTTTTAGTTTCAGGATTACCTAAAGTATTTCCTACAGAAACAAAGCTACTAACCAAATCTACAGAACCACCAATTGATTGAGTTCCAATTCCACTAGACCCTGTGGGAAGTGCCTGATACAGATATGTTTTCTTGAGAATCTTAATATCATGATCAGTATTATATGGATCAACTGGGTCAAAGATGAGAGTCTTCCTTCCAAAACTATCAACATCTGCACGGAAAGAACCAAGTTTGTGATGACTATGTGCAGAATACTTTTCAAACAGATATATGTCCAGAGTGGTAGATTGTACAACAAGTTCTGAAACTTGAATGTATCCATTATCTGGATCTAATATTTGAATGAGATATCTTACATGATTATCAATAAAGTCAATTTCTTCAAGTTCTACAAAGATATCTTGGAATCCTTTACTTGAAAACTTATCACTAATATCATCATGAATAAGAACTCTATTAGTTCTACACTCAGTAAAGTCAGTCAGTTTTCTATTCTGAATTTGTAAGGAGTTTGATTGTAAGAAAGTTCCAATTCCACTTTGTCTTGGATCATCATCAATTGCATTATCGAAGTTATTGATAGTATCAACTCTCCCTTCGGAGACAACATCAAGAACAACGATAGAAGTTGTAGTTCCACCAAGACTTACTTTCGTAGATGCTAAAGATGAAATTCCAACATCAGCAAAGTTCTTAAGACCTGCTGGGTGAATTATACTATTAACTGGGGCAGAAAATTCATCCCAAGTAATTGGACTCTTAACTGAATATGAAAGATTCTGATAATAATCATTATCTGGGATAACCTGATAATCTTCACTAATCTTACCAATATCATTTTTCCATCCAAGTTCAAGTTTGGAGGAATATCCAATATTGAATTTTGCTTTCTTGCGAGTAACACTAGTTACGTCAGAGATTGCTCCACTAATGATACCTTTGATTTTTGAACCTTTTGTAAGATTATAATCACCAGAAATTTTAATATAATCATCTCTTACTAAAGTAACACGAAGGTCAGTTTCAAAGTATCCAGTTCCAGTATCTACAAACAGTGCTTCATTTTCAACAAACTTAGCTCTTTCCTGAATTACTCTGATATCTGGATAATCATTTTTATTGATAATAGTTGCATATCCAGACTGGAATGTTACTGCAATACCAGCATTAGTCGTAATACCAACACCATCTTCTCCAATAACTTGGAATTTAAGAATAGCGGGGCTTGTATTATTATATTCTAATACTTTAAAGAACTTATAGTTATAGTCTGCAGAATTGTATCCATCACCACTTCCTGGAACCATTTCAATTCCTTCAACGAAGATACTATCACCAGCATTAAACAATACTGTTGTAAATCCAAGAATTGGTGTAGTGAGAGTACAAGTTGCAACTCCAGCCATGCTGGTAGTCATAGAAACAATACCTACACCATTTGAATTATTAATTGCAATAACTCTATGTGGTTCTGAATCTAATCCAAGAATAGGTGCAATTAATTCAATTTCAGAAATTGCCCCATTTGGTGCCTTTGCAACAAGAGATGTTGAATCGACCAAAGTATTGGTAGTATCATTCCAAACTAAAAGGTCTGGATCGCTCAAATATCTTCTACCAGCAAAACGAACATCAAAATCTGTAATAGTGTCTAAGTTATCAATTCTAACGATAGGTGGAACAATTGCTTCAGGTCTTAAAGTTTTATCAGATGGATAATCATATCCAATATCTTTAAATCTTACTTTCTTAATTCTACCAATAGAAGTTGAAATTGCCGCAACGTTTGCATTATTTCCATTTACAGAAGTAACATCAGTAAACTTAGGAAGTTGTTCGTAATTAAATCCTTTGGAAAGAATTTCAACCTTTCCAATAGAACCATTCAGAGCATTAGCAGACTTTGTTGTGTATTCTAAAGTATCACACTGAGAAGGAAGAAAATCCAGAACAATAGGCATTTGAACTGGTGAGATATTAAAAGTGGTGCTTCCAACACCATGTACTTTGTAAGTACCATTGTACTCACTATCAATGTAGTTGATTTCAGAGAAATTAATTACATCTTTATCAGCAGTGCTGATATATCCACCCTTCTCAATTGCATAATATAATTTGGATGGAGAACTCTTAGAATGCTTAATTGTAAGAGATGCATTACTTGCAGTACCAATTCCAATAGATCCAACACCAACTACATTAAAATCTCTACTATCATAGGAAGAAATATATTCATTGGTAAATGAATTTTCATTGTAAATTCTGAGGTTGTATCCTTTCAGTGAAGGATCTTGTAAATTGAATTGAAGATCGCTATTTTTGGTTACGTTGATTTGTGGATTAATCAAAGAGAACTTATGATTTGTATCACCTGTTCCAACAAGATTAAGTGATTTTTCAGTTAATGGATTGCTTTCATATAATGTTTCCGCAAGTCTAAACTCATCAGAACTGTCTCTAATTACATAATAAGAGGTATTTGTTTCTAATCCCTCTGCAGGTTCAACAGACTCATAGAATACTCTATCGCCTGTTTTATAACCATGATTATCAATGATAATTCTATTGGTTGTTGTATTGATTCCTGCAGAAGTAATTCCAGTTGGATTGATAAGTAATAGTTTCTTATCTTCATTAAATGCAACAGTACATGCTGCAGTTGTTCCAAGACCAACAATTGTATTTGGAATTAAATTTAACTTAATAGTATCACCTTCTTCAAGACCATGAGTTGCTCCGCAACTAATCTTTGTTGTAATTCTGCTGAGGTCTCCAGTCAATTCTGAGAATGTTGTCTCAAAACGATATTCTGCATTATCGCTACCATCATTGTAGAAGAAGAGACCATTACCAGCAGTAGTCAATCCTACTTGAGTAGTTAAACCAATAAAGTTTCTTCCCTTATCAATCACATACAATTCTGATACATTAAAAGGAATATTGAATGTATTTGTATTAGAATCATCATTGCCTACAATGATTTGATTCAAACCTGGTTTTCCAGACATGGACAGTTTAACTTTCTGTCCAGTTTTGAATGGATGATTGGGTATATGAATTTGTTGAGTAGGAATATCAACCGAAGTGGATGTAATACCAATTTCAAAATTCTTAATAACGGAACTACCTGGAGTTGTTCCTACACCAACTGATTGAGCAGGATTGAAAAATACTAGTTGATTTCTCTTAGATTCAAACTTCTTAGTTTTAAGAGGGAGAAGAAGTCTATCATTCAAAGGCTCAAGTCTACTACCAACCGTATGAGCAAGACCTGCTACACCATGTCTCTTAACTCTCAATATACCATTATTGTAATCATTGAGAATGGTTACATTTTCAAATCCAACAGAAGATACAATTCTCATTGTATTTCCAATTGAAATATTGTTAAATTTCGTGCTAAGAATAATGTCTTCGTATCTACCATATGGGGTAGCAACATATTGAGACATTGTTGCTGCTAAAGACACTACTTCAGTAGTGAATCCAATTTTAGTAGATCCAGCAAGAGCAGTTACTGAAGTGGAGAGACCACTAATTAAAACACTATCATTTGGATTCAAATCAAATCCATTCATATTATACGCAGCAACCTGCTTTTCACCTAACCATTCAAATACTACATTTTCATAGGTAGTGAGACTTGTATTAACTGAGGTTATTGCAGCACCAACCAATTCCGATACTTCTGCTCTAAATCCAGCACCATTAGTATCAAAACTGTTGAAGTTGACTCTATCCCCAATTTTATACCCAACTCCACCATCAATAACATCTACTATATCGGGAACTCCTTGAGTAACTGATTCTACAACACTAAGTTGATCATATGTTTCATAACCTTCATTGATAAAATCATAATCAGCATTCTTACGATTAACGTTATATGGGAATGTATTTCTAACTAACTTAGAATTATTAAAATCAAACTTATGATCTAATGTGAAGTTTTCGGGAATAATTTCAGAGCGATACGTATTACCAATAAAGTATGGATATTGAGGTTCAAAGTTTGGAGATGTTTGGCTTGTAGTTACACCAACAAAGTATGCATACACACCATTAGGGAATTCTGGAGTTTTTCCAAAACGCCCATTATGCTTATCCAAATCTCCAGTACCTGCATATCTGTAGTCATCTACAAAAAATCCTGGAGTAAAATCTGGTCTATCAAAAATTGCAGTTGATTCTAACTCATATCCAGTCTTAACAAGTCTTACACCAGACTGAATGTCCTTAGGATCTTCATATCCAAATGGACCATAGATTGGGTTTCCATCATATGCCCATCCAATAATTGGTGAATGGTTTCCATCGAGTGGTTCAATATTTTCTGCAAGATCTTGAGAATATCCAAAAATACCATACACAAGTGAATTTTCTTTCTCATTCTTATACAGATTAGAGAAGATTTCTTTCGTTTGGGTTTTAGAGAATTGACCAAATCTTTCTGCATCATTTATATCAAGATATCTAACACGAGTATCAAACTTTGCACCAAATCCTCTAGACCTTACGTAAATTGATGTTGCAGCTGCACTATAACCAATACCAGTATTGATAACAATAACATCACTAATTTTGTTATCTGTTATTACTGGTCTTAAAATAGCACCAGTACCAGAACCAGAATTATCTTCAACGACTAACTCTGGAAGAGATACGTAATCACTACCACCAGTCAGAACTTGAACTTCTACTATCTTTCCATTATTGATGATTGGTGCGAGTTGTGCATTCGTACCTTGAGTAATTTTTACGATTGGTTTTTGATGAAGATTTAATGTTGTTGATCCATATCCAGTTCCACCTTCATAAAGATACGCACCAGCAATTTCTCCAGTAATTACTGGAGTAAAGTTAAATGTACCAGTAGTTCCACCATATGAAACATTAGCAACTACTTCGATAGGGGGATATTGGAAGATATGGTATCCACTACCACTATCTGTAAAGTCAACATACTTACTTCTTACGCTATCTGTAGTATCGGTACCACCAATACCAATATTAATCAATCGGAAAGTATTTGAATCAATCTTATCAACTTTATATTGATTGGTCGTATTCAGTCCAACAACAGTATTTTCAGTAGGCGAATAGATTATAGTCTCACCTGTCTCAAATCCATGGTCTTTATGAGATACTGTATTATAAATTGTAGAAATTCCAGATGCCTTTACTCTTAATTTTCTATAGGTATATCCAGAACCAGAGTTCAATACTTTAACTTCTCTAAGATTATTTCTGGTGAGTGTCCTAAACTTATGAATACCACTAGCACTAGTAGATTTAGACAGACCAATAGTATTGACTCCTACTCCACCACTAAGAGCATCTGCTTCGCTCTTAAAGAGTCTAATTGAAGAATTATTAACTACTCTAACAACATATTCGTCACCACTTACTAGAGTTCCAGCAACTAAGTTATTGATATCATAAGGATCACCAATAGCAATTGGATTGTTGTCATTATGATTATAAATTACGTGCTGACCTGTTATAAGATTGTGATTAGTTAAGAATGTAATTGTTTCTTCATCAACATCAACTCCACCACCAAGATTACGAGCACGACTATCAAATTCAATCTCACGGAATCTACTTCCAGTTACTGGTTCTAATACACAACCAGAACCATTACCACCAACAATAGAAACAGAGAGAACATCGTCAACATCAAAGTTTTGTGGATCGACAAGAACTTCTTTAACACTACCAATAACAATTGGTTCAACTAAAGCAGTTACTAATCCGACAGTAGATCCTGTACCAGCAGAGATAGAAATCTTTGGTGGATTAACTACATCATAATCCCTACCACCATTGAGAACATTAAATTCATCCAATGGACCATAGTAGATTCTATCTCTAGATTCAGGGCTAGAAATTTCAACACCATTGATAAGAATACCAATATTACCAAGATTTCTTGTTACTTCTTTATTTTTCGCAAGAGTTTGATTTAATGGGAACTTTCTTAAGATATTATTAGAAGATAGTTTCTTATCTTCATGCCTTCTCAAAGTAAAGGTATGAGTTCCTGCATTGAGATTTGGACCAATACGAACGAATTCGTTACCACCAAGTAACGATTTAGATGCATATAATCTAATTTCATTTGAAGTAACTAACTTCACATAATATAATTCTCCAGATACCAGTCCAGAGAATTGATTATCAGCAACATATCTGATTTCATCTCCATCGATGAATCGTACAGAATTTGCAAATTTTACTGTGGAGAAGTTCTTGAAGTATGCACTATATCCACCAAGATTTGCTTCAGTACCATCTGGGCAAACTGATTCAATAATCTCATCTAAAATTTCATATCCTGGTAATGAATGGGATGCAACATAACCAGTAGTATCTGCATCATCTGTATATACATTCAGAGTATTTGCAATGTATACATCATTACCTGCAATGATTGGTGTGTTTAAACTGGTACTCTTGATTAGATTTCTTCTAATACTATAAGTTTGAGTAGGACTTGGAACAAATCCAGAAATATTACTAAGACTAATTTCCTTACCACTAATAGAGTCAACAACAGCATTAGCGGAATCTACAATATTGCTAGAACCAATTAAAATATCAACAGAATCACCAACTCTCAGTGATGCCTTATCAATATCTTCGTAAAGGAAGAATGATGCACCCTGAATAGATTCAACATTAAATCTTGTACTTGTATTGTAAATCCAAGAGTTTCCAAATACTTCTTTATAAGTTTTGTCTCCATCTGGATTACGAATGATATCACCAACATTTCTTACAGAAATCTCTTCTCCCACTTCCATTAGTGGGATATCATCAATTGCCTCAAAGTCTGAGAGAACGCCAGTAATACGAAGTTCAGACTTCTTATTTACATCTCCATCTTCATATCCAAAGATGGTTTCATCTGCTCTAATAGCAGCACCAAGGGTAATGCTACTGGTGATACCAGTACATCCAAAGAATTGATTAATACTCTTAGATGTATAATCAATATTCAAATCACCAGTTATAATAGAACCAGTTTGTCCAAAACCAATTGTAGAGTCTACGCTGATTACAGATGCACCAGGTGAGACTGTTTCTAAGACTCGTGAGAATCCAGGTACCTCAAAAGTTCCTTCTACAAGATCCCTATCATTATAACCAATGAACAGACCAATCTTATAGAAAGTTTTAGTATCTCTAGTAAAGATTTCTACATCTGATACGGCAGCATTTGTAGTGAGGTCATTAGATTTGAAAATGGTTTGACCTTCAAGACCAAATGGATTACCAGAAATACTTTCTGCAACAATAACTTCTCTACGAATATAATCTGCAGAAGAAGGTTTAATCAGTCTACTTTCAAGATCGATAACCTTTGCAGTAACACCATAAAGAACTTTGAAGAGAATAACTACAGACTCTTCAATACCTTTTGATTGGTAGAATGTTCTAGCGTTTCTAATGAAGTTAGCAACATCCAAATCGGATACAAATGTCTCCTCTTCGAAACCAGGAGTAAAAGTTTTCTTTAACTTTTTGTAGAACTCTTGTAAGAAAAGAGCACTGAGGTTTTGAATAGAAGCATTTGCACTGTGAGAAGCAGCAGCAGTATCCTCAAAGATGACACTTTGGCGATTTGTATTTACAAAATATGCCTTTGTGCTATCATCAAATCCAGTAACTCCACTGAAACCACGAATACAACCAGTAAAACTAGTATCAGTCTTACCAGTATATGTTATAATCTCATCATCGATCTTCAAGAGACCATAATCATCTGGATATCCCTTTGTAGAAGAGACTGTGATTGTAGTATCTGACGCGCTGATATCAGCAGACAGGGTTGCCTGGTTAATAATAACCTCAGGGATGAGGTTATCCAACTTGAGATAACGGTCAAGGTTATCTACCAGGTCGATATTACCACCCTGTGCTTCTTGGGAGATATA
>CENO01012993.1_pt1 | contig 17805 bp, 15 predicted proteins | sample 530271 | NCBI WGS metagenome assembly CENO01 (sample SAMEA2619857, study PRJEB7988) | marine metagenome | biome: marine biome (ENVO:00000447); feature: surface water layer (ENVO:00002042); material: "saline water (ENVO:00002010), including plankton (ENVO:xxxxxxxx)" | depth 5 m | reverse complement strand
TCAACAGATGCTGACACTATGCAATCAATTATGGATGGTTCTTCAAGCCCACAAGCAGCTTTCATGACCGGGAAATTAAAGGTTGCTGGTGATATGAGCATTGCACTTAAAGTTCAATCAGTAATTTCTTAAATATCTGGGGCCTGTAGCTCAGTTGGTTAGAGCAACGGACTCATAATCCGTCGGTCGTAGGTTCGAGTCCTGCCAGGCCCACTTGAAGGAAAAAGTAAATATATTTATATTAGGCTCACTTGTTTCAATTTCTTTAATAACGCCCCCTGGATATCTTAGATTAAGTATTTTAGAATTTTCTGATTTTCTAATTCTTGTTTTCTCGTTCTTGCTATTTTTTGACTATGCCAGAAATAAAAATTATCCAGACTTTTCTTCAAATATAACAAAATTTTGGGGATCTCTTATATTTTTATTGTCTATTGCTTTGTTGTTTTATGGAATTAATTTTTTTGTTCTTAGATTGATTTTCTATTGTGTAACAGGATACTTATTTACTGTATTCGCAAAGAATAAATCAACTACAAATTTACAGTATTTTCTAATACCATTTGCACTTGTCACAATTTTAAATTTTCTATCATCCTTATTCCAACTATCTTTTGTTGACAATACAGTTGGATGGATTTCTTATTACTATGAAAATCCTTCATTTTTTAATAGAGGTAGATTATCAGGTTTTCAAGGGTCTGGTCCTAATGTTGCTGGTGGAATGTTTACAATTCTTACTTTTCTATGCTTATATTTCTATAGCGAACTTAAAAGTAAGTTATTTTTATTTCTTTCTATTTTAAATATATATTTAGTGTTTGTTACTTATTCAAGGGGTTCTTACCTGTCTTTGTTACTTGGAATTTTTGCTTTTATTTATTTGAGGAAACAAAATTTAAAACAATTAATAATTATTATTTCTACATTTATTCTTGGACTATTAGGATTCTTAAATTTTTTTAATTCAGAAATATTGCTCAAAGAAAGCGACAGAGGTTTTTTGACTCAAATTGCTTTTGAAAATATAAATTTATTCCGAGGTTTAGGACCTGGAAATTATGTTGAGAGTATTTATAAAGATTATTTTTTATCTATAAATCCTAAAATTCTTGAAGAAAATTTAAATATAAATTTAAACAAAGTTGAATTAGGAATTACTCCTGAAGAAAATAGAAATTCAAATATTGATTTTTATATAGGTACTTCTGGTGGTGGGTATGAAGTACTTGTTCAAAGCAAATTTGTTGCTGAATGCTCAGAAGATAGAATAACCTGTCAACATGTAAGAGTAAAAAAAGATTTATTTGCTAATTTCTTTGCAGCAATTTATAAGTTAAATAGTGATGAAATCCTTGCTTCAATGGAAAAGTCTAATTGTTTTGAAGAATCAAATTTAAATATTTTAAGAGGAGAAGCCTACTGTTTTATAGATTTTATTTACAAAGGCAACAATATTCCAATCGTGTCGGAAATTCCAAAAAACTTAACATATGTACCTTGTACAGAATCTAGTGGTTACGAATGTGAAAGTAGAGAATTAGCTGTAGGAGAGTTAGCTGTTATTGTTGAACAACTAAGTATTAGAAATGATTATGTATCTTATGATAATTATAAAACCTATTGTAAAGAATGTAATTTCAGAAATGTTGAAGGGTATATCAAGTTAAAATTTGACAAACAAGATGGGATTTTACCTAGAAGTGTTATAAGTTTTTATACATCTCAAGATTCAAATAATTGGGATATGGTTGGTTACGAAAGGACAACTGGGGGGATAATAGATCTAAATCAAAATAGCTCATATATTGAAATTGGCGGACATTCAGATGGCCAATCATTTGGTAATACTTTCCTTGATGCTGCAATTAAAGAAGTTACTATAATTTCAAAAAGCAAAGTTCAAAATATTCTATTTACAGAAGACAATTTAAATACTGAATATTTTGTTTTTAAACCAAATCAGATTAATTCTTACAATGCAAAAATTACATTTGAAAATAATAGAATAAAGTTGTTTAGACCAAACAAATATTGGTTAGCAATAAACAACAATTCAGATTTTTCGGAAGATTTTGAAATCATTTTGAATCTTTCTTTTCCACAAATACCTCAAATGAGACAAACTTTAATTTCAAATACTTCGATTATAAATGGAGAAGTGCAATCTTGGAAATTAGAAATAGTCGATGGTAGATTATTTTTTTATTGGGCAGACAATGAAGGTGTCTTTCTTAACACAAACTATATAGGTGATAAAAGCTTAAGAAGCGGACTACTAATTCAGCAAAACGGCAAAATTTCAAATACAAGTCCGCCAATTGTTGATCCTTCTTTTTTAAGTCAATTGACAACTGCTCATAATGGGTATCTTACATTTAGTGTTGAATTTGGATTATTGTTTTCTATCTTGTTCTACTTAGTCATAATTTTTGGTATGTTTAGAGCGCTAAATAAAATTAACTCTATAAATATTTTTCCATATTTAGCAATAATTATGTTTTTAATTCAAAATATAACAAATGATATGATTTATTCACCTGATATGTTTGTCTTATTTATTCTAAGTATTGGAGTTTTTGTTCAATCTACCAAATCTTTAGACACTAAGAAATCGTAAAAATTTTGATCTAAAATTAAAACTTGTGCCTTAGCATCTGTTGTGTAGTTATATGTTGGCACTGTTAACTTTTGAATTTTTTCAAAATCAAAATCTCTGAACGACCATATAAGCTCAGATGCCTGAAGCAATGAAATATTCTCATCGATTGTAAACGCATCCTCTAGAGCATTTACAAATTTAAAGAAAGTATTTAATGAATCAAAATCATTTAAATTATTCATAAGGGAAAGAATTACTTCTTGTTGTTTTCTTACTCTTGTTAAATCACTTACACCTTGCATAGGTTTCCATCTTGAAATATCGTTACCTTCTTCATCGATTCTTTTTTCTCCATCAAGCACTTCGGTGTTTCTAGATACAACCCAATTTAAAGCTATTTCACCATTTAGGATGTTACAACCTTTTTGGATTTCAAAGGAATAGCCTTCTCTTTGAGTTTGATCTACACAAATTTCTATACCTCCAAAGCTATCGATAATTTTTTCAAAACCTTCAAAGCTAAATTTAGCAAAATGATTTACTTTCAAGCCAGTGATATTTAGTAATACAGCTGATAAATTTTCTGCATTACTTCCGCACTCGTTTCTAACATAAGATGCATTTATTCGTTGAATATTTTGAGTACATGGATCTTTAATTAATAAATCTCTAGGAATCGATATTAAAGTGGGAAATGAATTTTTATCGATTAATACCAACATTATAACGTCTGCACGACTGCCTGTTACAGATCCTCTGCTAGCAGAAGAATCTTCACTTCTTTCATCACTACCAATGATTAGATAAGTTTCAAATACTTCTTCTATTCTTTCTGTTTTATTATTAATCAATAAAGTATCGTATATGGATGGTTTGAATACTTCGTTTAATGATTCTTCTAAATTTTCTTCAGGAAGGTTTTCACTTTCTTCACTAATTGTTGTTGTAGTTGAAATTGTTCCAGTTGAAATTTCTTCAACAATATCTGTATTAAATTCTTCTCTTTCAAAATTTGGAATTAATAAATAAGCACCTAAAGATATAAATACCAGAGTTATTAATAGTGCTAGTTGTTTATTTATTTTCATTGCCAAATCACAACTATAATCAAATAAAGTACTTAAAATAAAAATAATGGAAAAAATTTCCGCGGTTATCGCTGCAGCAGGTTTAGGCACAAGACTTAAAAATTACAAAGGCAATACTTCCACAAAAGTATTAATTGAAATAAATAATCAATCTATGATCTCTCTTCAGATTCAACAATTGTCAAATTGGGGTATAAAAAAATTTGTCGTAATTACTAACCCTGCATTTGATGAATTAATAAGAAATGATTTAAAAAATAGTCATCCAAATAAAGACATTAAATACACTATACAAGATAAGCCTTTAGGTATTGCACATGCATTAAAGCAAGCTAAAAATTGTGTACCAATAAATTCTAAAATTTTATTTATTTTAGGTGACAATTTTTTTGGCGAAAATCCAATTCTAAATATTAATTTATATGGCAATTTTGATACAGTTTTATTTTTAAAGTCAGTATCAAATCCTAGTGAATTTGGTGTAGCAAATATAGTTAATGAAGAAATTGAAATGATTGAGGAAAAGCCAGAGAAACCTAAATCAAATTTGGCTGTACTTGGATTATACTTGTACAGTTATAATTGTTTTGAATTAATTGAGAAATTGGAATTTTCTGCAAGGGGAGAGTTGGAAATTACTGATTTAAATAATCTTTATATCGAATCTAAAAATGTTACATTTAAAACACTAAATGATTGGTGGATAGATGCAGGCACAGAAGATAGAATTGAAGAATTGAAGAAACTAATCTAGTACATCCATATTTGCAAATTTAAAAAATAAGTAAAAAATTAACACCACGTATAGGACTAAGAAGATTAAAGAAAACTGGCTGTATGTTATTGATAAAGATAAAAGACTAAAAATCAGGATATTTATTAGAACAAAGATTCCTAGAACTTCTTTTACAGTATTACCAGCTTTTAACAATCTATGTGAAATATGGTCTGTGCCTCCAGTTGTAGGTGAAATTTTATTTTTAATCCTAAATGTAAACACAGTAGCAAAGTCTAATAAAGGGATACTGAAAAATAATAAAACTGGTGTAAAAGAATTGTATAAAATATTTTGATTTACAGGACTCCAGTCAAAGAGAATACTTATAAAACCTAATACAAACCCAATAAATAAACTTCCTGAATCTCCCATATAAATTTTTGCAGGTGGAAAATTAAGAATAAAAAAACCAGAAATAGAAAAAAGTAAAACCAAACTAATATCAGCTAGGTAGTTCTGATTAGATAAAAAAGAAATTATACCTAAAGCCAAACATATAAAAGAAGTATTAATTGAAGCAAAACCATCCATGTTGTCTGTAAAGTTAATTGAATTAATTATCAGCAAAATCCAAAAAATTGTGAAAGCTATATTCAGGTTATTATCTAATTTGAAATTAAGAATATTTTCTACATTTAAAAAAATATTAAGATAAATTACTGGAATTCCAACAAACAAAAACTGGAAAAAGAATTTAATTTTCCAGTTTAAGTTATACAAATCATCCAATACTCCAAGAAAAGCAATTGCTAAGGCAAAAAAAGAAATATATATGAATATGTCCTCAGCTTCACCAAGCAACCTAACTGATAGAAAAAAACTAATTGCCATTCCCACACCACCTAATGGAGGTATGTTTAAGGCATTTAATCTTTTTTGACTTTGATTTTCCTTTTTAAAATCAGGTCTTTTTTTTACTAAAAAGTAGCAAGTTGAAAAAGAAATTAATATCGAGAGTAAACAAGCATTCAAAAGTGATAATTGTATATTTTCAAACATATTCTTTATAAAGGTTAGTCATTCTCATTGCAATTGCTTCAACTGAATAATTTTCAGTAATTATTTCTCTTGTGCTTGAATGATTAAGGTCGGGTAATTTTTTGCAAATATTTTTAAGCTCATTGACATACTGCTCAATATTATTTTCTTTTATAAGTTTTCCACAATTTGTAGTGCTAATTATATTTCTAGTTCCAGGAATATCATTTACGATACAATATAGACCTGTATAAGCTGCTTCAAGTAATATTCTTGAAAACCCTTCGTGATAAGAAGGAAGTACCAAAATATCATACTTATATAGCTCGCTATTTATATCTATTTCTCCCAAGTATTGTAAATCAGGAATATCTTGCATATTTTTGAAATCTTTTTCAGTTAAGCTACTTCTATTACCCGGATCTCTACTGCCAGCAATATAAAATTCTAAATCCTCATGATTAGATAATTGATTGATGATATCAATATATTCAAATATTCCTTTCTCTTTTAAAAGTCTTCCTACAAAAATTATCTTTAGTTTTTTGTTAAAAGATTCTTTTTTAGTGATTAATTTAGTTTGTAAACCACTACCTTCAATTATTTCAACTCTATTTTTAAATTTTGTATATTCAACAAATTTAGTTTGATTGTCTCTATTTTGAAAGATTATTACGTCTACTAGTGAATTTATTCTAGAGCTTATAAAATACCTTAAAACTAATTTAAGAAAATTAGCAAATTTTGTATTCGCAAAAAGATACCCAAGTCCAGTCACGGATGCTATGACTGTATATTTTTTGTTAGTGAAAATAGAGGATATCAAATAAATAATTAAAGATTTTAATGTAAAGATGTGAAGGATATCTTTTTCTTTAAAATTTTTAATTAATCTTCTTAGCCTAAAAATACCCATTAAATGAATAAGTTTCTGTCTTTTGTATTCCCAATTAATATTGCTTGAAAATGCTACTTCAAGTTCATCTTTATAGTCAATGATTGGAGAGATTCCAGTTATATTAAAATCAACTTTTTTAGCTATTTCGGCTCTTGAATTTTTTAAGATCCAATCCCAATGTGCAATATAATAAATCACTATATCTATTATAAAATTAATACTGAGGTTAATATTAGTTTAATGAAGATAGTTATTGCAGGGGTTGGCTATGTAGGTTTAGTTACTGGTTTAGGCCTTGCAAAATTAGGTAATAAAATCCAATTTCTAGATATTGATTCAAATAAGATTAATAAATTAAAAGATAAAGAGTTACCATTTTATGAGCCTGGACTGAAAGAGCTGTTAGTTGCTCCTGATGTATATAACAACATAGCGTTTCATGATAGTTACAGCGAAATAGATTGGGTTGATTTAGATATTTTTATGATTTGTGTTCAGACCCCTTCAACAACTGATGGCTCCCTAGACACTTCATTTATGACAAATGTATTTTCAGAATTAAATTTACATTTAGAAATTAATACTATTGTGTGTATTAAATCAACGATCCATCCTACAGCTGTAAATTCTTTCCTTGAAAGTTTAGACATTAAATCTGAAAGAATTGTTTTTAATCCGGAGTTTCTAAAAGAAGGATCAGCAATTGATGATTTCTTTAATCCTGACAGAATAGTAATAGGCTCAGATGATTTAGATAATGCACAAAAAATTGCTACCATCTATGAAAATTTTTCTTCCGAGATATTATTTACAGATCCAATTAGTTCACAACTTATCAAATATTTGGCCAATACTTATTTGCCTTTAAGACTTTCGTTTGTAAATGAAGCTTCCCAATTAGTGTCAACTATGGGAGGAACTTTAAGAGACGTTCTAAAAGGGATTGGCTTAGATACTAGAATTGGACAAAATTACTTAAGGCCTTCACCTGGCTGGGGAGGATCATGTTTTCCTAAAGATTTGAATGAAATTCAAAATCTTGCAGATAATAATTCTCTCAACCTCCCAATAATTAAAAATATAAATAAATCTAATAATATACATATGGATTGGTTTGGAAATAAATTAATCGAAATTAAAAAAGAAAAAAAACTTCAACAGATTGTTCTTTTAGGAGCATCCTTTAAAGAAAATACTGATGACATAAGGCATTCACCTACCTTAGCAATTTATAAAAATTTGAAAGCTCTTGGAGAGAAAATTTATATTTATGATCTATATATTGAGTTGGATGAAGACTTTGATAAAATTACAAATTTTGAAGACAGCACTTTGTATGTTGAGATGTTTCCAATAAGTGATAATGTCTTTAAAGAATATAAAGAAAAATTAAGTGAATATGAAAACGTTTATTACTTTAGATTCTGGGAGGAAGTATTAGATATTTAATTACTGGAGGTGCTGGATTTATAGGTTCAAATCTAGTAGATAAGCTAATTGGTAATGCAGAAAAAGTCATAGTTTTAGATAATCTTTTAACTGGAAATTTGCAAAATCTTGATAAATATAAAGACAATGAAAAATTTAAATTTTATAATCATGATATTCAAAATCCCATTGAGCTTGATGAAGAAATTGACCATGTAGTTCATTTAGCTAGTTGTGCCTCACCATTTGCTTATACTAACTTCCCAATCAACACACTAAAATCAGGAAGTATTGGAACTATTAATGCATTAGGGATTAGCCGCAGACATAACGCAAAATTTTTTCTGGCATCTACATCTGAGATATACGGCGACCCAGAAATAACTCCACAACATGAAAACTACTGGGGAAATGTCAATACTCTTGGTCCAAGAAGCATGTATGATGAATCAAAAAGATTCGCAGAAGCAGCTACTCAATCATATGTAACAACACACAACTTAAATGGATCAATTGCAAGAATTTTTAACACTTATGGTCCCAAAATGGCATTTGATGATGGAAGAGTAGTAACAAATTTTATTCACCAAGCAATTAACAATCAAGATATAACAATTTTTGGTGATGGTTCACAAACTAGATCATTCTCATTTATTGAAGACACCCTTGATGGTATTTTGAAAATATTAAATCATGAAAGCCCTGATGTCTTTAACATAGGGAATGATCATGAGATAACAATAAATGATTTAGCTAATAAAATAATAGATTTGACTAAATCAAATTCTAAATTAATAAATAAAGATTTACCAATAGATGATCCGAAGCAGAGAAAACCGGATTTATCAAAAGCAAGAAAAATATTAGGTTATGAACCTAAATATGATCTAGAGACAGGTCTTAAGGAAACTATAAGTTGGTTTCAAGAAAACTATAAATAAGATATCAGTCGTTTAGATAGAGTTTTAAGTGAATTTTCTTGTAATTTAAACTCTATTTCATCAAATATTTTCAAAATATCATTATGACTTAAATCTTCTAATGAATTTATTTTTTTGGTTAATTCAGAAACATTTTCAAAGTAAAATTTCTGATCATCAAGAAAAAGTGAGTTGAAGTCATCATTTCTATAAAAATTAATAATGCCCATAGATAATGTTTCTAAAACGGACTTGTCATAAAAACCTCTTTTTGCGCAATTTATATTCACATCATAGTTACTGATTATTTCAGGCAAATCTTTATGATCAATTTTTCCTAAAAAATTTACATTTTTAGATTTGTATTTTTTTTCCAAAAATTTCAAATATTTTTCATCATTTTTATTAAGAGGTCCGCCAATAATATCTAAACTAAAATTTTTAAATTTTGAGTTAAGAAAACTATCAATTCCAACTTCAAGATTTTTAGATTTTGAAATTCTTGAGAGCATTAAAAATTTTTCAAAAGAATAATGTGTCTTTGATTTGTTAAATTTTTCAAAGTTTATAGCATGACCAATTACATTTACTTTTTTACCTTTAAATGGAAATGAAGTATTTGACGCTGTTACAACATGTTCAGATATTAAGAAAGATAAATATAGAATTAATTTTTTGATTCCAAACTTAGGTCCTGGATGAGTAAACCAAAGTGTAGTCTTGATACCACTTCTTTTTAGATAAAGATAACTTAGCACTACTGAAATTGGAGACATGTGAGAAAAGCATCTATCATAATTAGTTTCTTTAACTAGTTTCTTAACTGTTTTTAAGAAGTAAAGATATTTTGAAATTTTATTATTTGAGGATTTTAGTCCATAAATATTAATTGAATTATCAAATTCAGGTATTGAGTCTACTCTTAGCGATACTACATCTACATGATTAAATTCATTTGAAACGTGTTTTATCCAGTCAATTGCAAAGCCTAATGAAGTGTCTTTTTCGTCCACAGCTAAATTAAAATAAAGTAGTTTTTTATTCATAAAGCATCTCTTCTATTTTTTCCCAATTTTTTGTAAACTTATTTTCTCCAGATAAGTTTTTAGATAATTCAGAAGATTTATCACTAAGTTTTAACTGAAACTCTGGATCTTTATAAAATTTATCAATCTTAATTATAAAGTCTTCTGCGTCATTGTATTTATAGAGTAATGTTCCGCCATATTTGCCAAATGGGCTTGAAATACCTTGAATATCGCTCGCAAGTGAGGGCAAACCACACAAACCACTTTCAATCAATACTCTTGGTAGTCCTTCAAAGCTACTTGCCATTAACAGCAATTTTGATGCATTCATCAAGTCTGAAATTTCTTCTGGGCTTTTTTTACCTGTAAATATTACATTTTTTATATTATTTATTTTTATAAAGTTTTGACATTTATTTAAGTAGCTCTCATTAGGAGTATCACCAGCAATTATTAGTTTTTCATCTAATTTATTTTGATTAACATATCTATCAAATTGTTCAATAATGAATAAAACACCTTTTCTTGGTATAACATTTCCAACAAAAAGAAAATTCTTTCTGTCTAAATTTTTATTTAAATAAATTTTATTATTTACCCATGCTGGAAAAATAATATTCTTCTTTTTATATTTTTTTGCAATTTTAGATGTACTTTCTTTCTCAACACCTCTTATGAGGTCACAATTCTTGTAAGTAAAATTTGATATGATAAAGAGAAGTTTTCTTATCAATCCTTTAAGATAAAATTTCCTTTGATTAAGTAATAGATCAATAAATTCTCCGTGATGTTCTATTACAGTTTGTAAATCTTTAATAACGTACTTCTTAATTAATATTGGAAGAAACGCAGATATAGGATCTTTTGCAGAAATAATCTCAATGTTGTTCTCTTTAATAAATTTAATTAACTCTCTAAAATTGAATAAATAAAATTTAAGATATTGATTCATTAAGCCACTTGGTTTTTTAATATATTTTATTGTTACACACTTGTGATCGATTGATCTATTATCTTCACCATATGTTATTACAAAACTATGAAAGCTTTTTGACAGCTCTAAAAATTTTTCTTTGTCAGATTTATTTAATTCAAATCCATAATTTGTAGTTCCGTAAAATAATAAACTTTTCATGACTTCAGTAGTTGAATATATTTACTTAGGTTTTTTTCTTCATCAAAGTTATGAATAATGTAGTTTTTTGCACTTAATATTTTTTCTTTATCTTCTGCTTTACTTTCTACGACATATTTAATTAATTCCTGTAAGTCAAATTCATCGGGCGCTTTGTCTTCTTTTAAATTTAAAACCCATCCATTTTTTCCATTAAGTAAAATTTCATTTGTTCCGCCGATAGGAGTACTAATTATCGACAAGTTAAAATTTATGGCTTCAAGAATTACATGGGGTAGACCCTCATATCCCGAGGCTTGAATGTAAATATCAGATTTTAAATAAATTTTATTTAATTCATCAGTATTTTTCTGACCAAGAAAAAAAATCTTTTTTTCTAGTTTTAAATCTGTAACTAATTTTTTTAGCTTTTCATCTAATGGTCCACTTCCAACAATATTAAAAATAAAATTAAATCCTTTATTATTCAATAAGGCCATAGCATGAATAATTTTGTCTATGTTCTTCCAGGGTGCCAGACGTCCTACTGTTAAAAAATGTAAAACTTCATTTTCTTGCTTTTCAATTATTGGTTGAATTTTGGTACCATTGTAAATTACCTTTAAATTATTTTCTAAGACACCCCAATTCTTAACAACTTCTTTTAAATGCATTGATGGGGTAATTACTAAATCTGCCTTTGTTGCTGTCCAACCTCTCGAAAACTTTGCTATTTCAAGATGAAGATTGTGCTTATTTTTTTGAAATTCATCAAATGAGTCGTTGGTTATTCCCTTATTTCTCCCTCGTTCCCAGGCCCAGTCTCCAACAATTTTTCTTATAAGTTTTTTTCTTAAAAACAGATTCGCAATATAAGCTTCCATTGGAAGTCCATTTACAAAGATTAACTCAGCATCCCTGCCATAAGCAATCATATTAAAGACAGTTTTAATCCATCTAATTACGAGATTTTGATTTCTTAATATTCTAATTATTTTGTAGGGTTCATGATCTAAAATTTTTTCATTGGACAAGCAAATAACAGTTACTTCACATTCGTTTTCTTTAAGAAGTTTTGCAATTTTTGGCACAAAACTTGCAGGACCTCCTATATCAGGAGGGTAAATGCCAACAGTTATTAATATTTTCAAAGGTTTGTTTTTTTATACTTTATTATCTCTTCAATCATTTGTTGAATTGTCATTGATGGTTCATAATTTGTTGCATTAACGACTTTTTCAATAGATGGTGTTCTTCTCATTGGATCTTCAAATTTATTACCATATACTTCTTCATGATCTTTAAAAATAATTTTGGAACTAGAATTACATTTTTCAATTATTAAAGATGCCAAGTCTTTTATAGATATTTCTTCAGTTTGTCCAATATTAAATATTTCACCATACAATTCATTTTTTGCGAGTAGGTAAAAATAATTTACTACATCTCCTACCCATGTAAATGAACGAGTCTGCTCTCCAGTACCGTGTATAACTATAGTTTCATTCTTTAATGCAGCTTCAATAAATTTTGGAACTACCATTCCAAATTCTGAAAGCTGGTTTGGACCTATAATATTAAAAAGTCTTACAATAATTGGATTCAATTTCTTGTCATTAAATTCAGATAATGCCAAAAATTCATCAATTAGTTTCGAAGCAGCATATGACCATCTAAGTTTTGTAGGAGGACCTATTAAACTTTTTGTTTCTTCAGTCCAAACTTTGTCTTGGGAAACTCCATAAACTTCTGATGTAGACGTTATTAATAAAGGTATGTTGTTTTCTTTACAAGCTTCAATAACAATATGGGTACCTTCAATATTCGTTAAAAGAGCTTTACTAACATTATCCATGATGTATTGCACTCCAACCCCAGCTGCTAGATGAAAACAAAAATCAAATTTTTCAAACATGATATTTAAATTATCAATATCTTCTACCCGTTTTTCTATAATTTCAACACTTTTATGATTTGAAAAATCTTCTAAATTTTTCAATTTGCCAGTAGATAAATCATCAATAATTAATATTTTCTCTGTACCATTTTCTAATAATTTTTTAACCAAATTAGAACCTATGAAGCCAGCTCCTCCCGTTATGATTACTTTGTTTAGATTATTTTTCGTATTCATACTTAAACTTAATTTCCTTCAATTCATCTTTATAATTTTTATACCACTCTACAGTTGCATCGATACCATCTTCAATCCTTGTAGTAGGTTCCCAATTTAATAAAGACTTTGATAATTTTAGACTAGGTAAAACAATATCAACATCTTTCATAGCTCTTTCCCTATTTACAATGATGGCTTTTTTATTAAGTTTTTTTTCTATAAGCCCTATTACTTGATTTAAAGACCATGTTTCATTTGATCCAAAGTTAAAAATTCCAGAATCATTGTGGGTAAATAGTTTGTTTAATCCTGAAATTATATCTGAAATAAATGTAAATGATCTTTTTTGTTCACCATCCCCATAAATAATTACTTCTTGATCTGTAGAAATCCAATGTATAAATCTAAGTATTGACATATCAGGCCTACCAAAAGGTCCATAAACTGTAAAAAATCTTGGAATTTGGATTGTCGTATTAGTATCTTCTAGAATATTTCTTGCAAGCACTTCTCCAAAAGATTTTGTTGCAGCATATATGGATGGAGGATTTTCTAACTCATCTTTGTTTTCTTCCGCATAATTTACACCAGTATCTCCATAAATAGAAGAAGTAGAAGCAATAATAAATTTTTTGATTTTATATTTCTTAACATTTAAAGCCAGGTTAGCTGTTGCAGCTGTGTTGTCTAAAATATAACTTTTTGGATCTAAAAAACTTTGTCTTACACCTGCTCTAGCTCCTAAGTGTAATACTGTAGATACATTCTCAAAAATTTCTGATTCTTTATCTAATGCAATTTCGTTTGATAGATCAAGATGTTTAAATGTAAAGTTTGGTTCATCATTTAAAGATAAGAGTCTTAAGTCTTTTAATTTTTTGTCATAGGCATTGTTTAATGAATCAATCCCAATAATTTTGAAATTTGAAGAATTTGATTTAATAAAATTGTAACCAATAAAACCACATGAACCAGTAACTACGATTTTTTCCACAGTTAAATTCTAACTCTTTTAAAGTTTATTATTTGATATTTCTTAGTTCTATTAATATATTCTATATGCTTAAATTTCTTGGTCATGCAGGTTTCATGTATGAAACAAAAAATGAAATGTTATTAATGGATCCTTGGATGTCAAAGGAAGGAGCTTTCGATTCTTCATGGTATCAATTTCCATCCAATCATGATTTAGGAGATGAAATTCGAAATGAAATTGAATCAACCGAAAAAGAAGTATATATTTACATTAGTCATGAACATAAAGATCACTTTGACGTTCCATATTTAAAAACTTTAAATCTTTCAAAAATTAATTTTATTACTCCAAAATTTAGAAGAGATCACGTTGCATACATCTTAAATAAATTAAATCCAAAATCTGTAACTACTCCTGTTGATTCAGAGGTCTTGAACATTGGCAATATGGAAATAAGATTATTTCTTGATGATCAGGAAATAGTAAGAGACTCAGCAATAGGTTTGATTGATAAAGAAAAAGACTTCACTTTTTTAAATCTAAATGATTGTAAAGTTTATGACAGAGTAGATGAGTTAAAAGACATTTTTAAAAAATTCGATGCTTTTACATGCCAATTTTCTGGTGCTGTTTTTCATCCAGTTTGTTATGATTATCCAGAGAAAAAGTACAAAGAAATATCTGAATCAAAAGTTTTTGGCAAATTTAATTCTGTTAGTAATTTAATAAGTAAGTTTGAGCCTAATTTGTACATACCTGCTGCAGGCCCTCCAGTATTTTTAGATCCTGAGCTAATCAATATCAATTTCCAAGAAGTTAACATTTTTTCTTCTCCTTTTAAATTTAAAAATTATTTAGTTGAGAATATGCCAGAGTTAAATATTGAAGTACCTTTACCAGGTTCGACATTTAATTTTGATAATGATAATAATATTGAAATTAATCATCCTTTTGATAACGTTGAAGAACAATTTGATAAAGAAAAAATAAAAAAATATGCGAAAAATTATTCTTATATTTTTGAAAATAGAAATAAACAAAAATTAGTTTATAATCCAATTAAAATTCAGCAAAAATTACTTAAAGAACTTAAATCTAAACTTGAAAATTTTAATATAGAACAAAATATGGATGTTGTTATGCAATTTTCTATTGTTGAGATTCCTGATTCATCTATATTTGTTTATTTTGATAAAAAAGAAATAAAAATAATGGATAAAAACCAAAACAACTCATCAAGTACTTATGAAATTAGTAGTTCTGCTGGTGATGTTGGGAGGTTATTGGACGGGCATCTCAACTGGGAAGATTTCATGCTTTCATTTAGACATAAACTCAAAAGAACACCAGATATATACCAAGTAGCAATCAATGGTTTTTTAACAATGGAAAAAGAAGATGTTCCAGAATTTATTGAAAATTTAATGCGACTTCAAAACCAGCGTGAGCGTATAACCGTTGAAGCAGGTGGAGTGCTTTACTCTATTGATAAGTTTTGTCCTCATCAGGGTAGCGATTTAACAACACATCAAATTGAAGATGAAAGATACCTTATTTGTCCAAAGCACAGATGGTCATTTGATTTAGAAAATGAAGGTAAAGCAGTTGGTCTTGATGCAACAATTAATGCGGTTGATCTTGATGGAGATGGATCCTAAAGCAATTGACCTCAAACTTTAACTCGCACTTAATAATAATTCCAACATATAACGAAATTGATAACATTCCAAATTTTGTATCTGAAATCTCAAAATTTAATGTTTCTGTATTATTTGTTGATGACAATTCACCTGATGGTACAGGGGAATTAATAAGTGAGATATCAAAATCAAATATTCAACTTAATTTATTAAAACGACCTTCAAAACAAGGTCTAGGATCAGCATATAGAGATGGATTTAGTTGGGGTATTGAAAAGGGGTATGAATTTTTTATTGAAATGGATGCAGACTTTTCACATAGTTTTGTAGATTTAAAAAAAATTATAGAAGTTTCATCAAATTTCGATTTAATCATAGGTAGTAGATATATAGAAGGTGGGGGAAGTCAAGGCTGGGACTTTAAAAGAAAATTGTTATCAAGTACAGCGAATACTACTTCTAGAATATTCTTAAGATCTAAAGTCAAAGACATGACAAGTGGTTTTAGGTGTTATTCGAAAAAAAGTTTAAACGAAATCAAATATCAAGAAACCGATTCTGATGGATATTCTTTTCAGATAGAAATGACTTTAAGATGTGTTGAAAAAAATTTGTCAATTAAAGAAGTTCCAATAATTTTTAATGAGAGAAGAGTAGGTAAGTCAAAAATGTCAAATAAAATAATTGTTGAAGCTTTAATCTTTTTAATTAATAATGGAATAAAAAGATGGTTAAATCTAAAAATTATTTAGTAAAAGCCCAATTGGCTCTTGTATTTTTAATACCAGTCACTCCTCATATTGAAATTTCTAACAATATACAACTTGATGACATTCCGGTACTTTCATTTTTTGTATTATTTATATTTAATATTTTTTTAAAAAATATTAAAGAATTTTATTTAAAAGAAATTATTCCAATTTTGTTATTTATTATTTATATATCTATTCAAAACTATCTAATAAATGGAAGTTTTCTTTTTAATGATTTAATAAGATATATTTTTTATTTGATACTTTTAGTCACCATATTGAATGTCAAGAATTCACAATTTTTGGATAAATATTTATTTTTGTTATTAGTATTCTTAAGTCTTTTTTCCATATTTTCTTATTTCTTCAAATTAGATTTTGGGGTTGATTCCTACGACTATTGGAAAATTGGATTTAACAGCAATAATTGGATATTTACAGCAGGGAGGATTAATGGTTTACAAGCTGGAGGTCCAAATGCATTCGGTGCGATTATTGCATGCCTTGGGTTATATTGCACTCCTAATCTGAAAGGTCGCTTAAAAGACGTCATTATTTTTATAAGTTTATTAGGTTGCTTCTTTACATTTAGTAGGGCTGCACTTACTGTTTTTGTATTGCTCTTATTTATATATGTATTTTTAAATAAAGACTATCTAAGAATTTTAACAATCATAGTTACTTTATTAATAACTTTTAATTTTGGATTAATTGATAGATTCACTTCAGAATCTGAAACAGAAGGAATAGAGGACAGAGTACAGATGCAACAGGCTAGTTTTCAAGACATTTCATCACGATCTGCTCAAGAAAATATTTTTGGATATGGATTCGATAATTTTGGCATAGTTAGAAATGAATTGAAATCAATTGGTAAATTTTCAGATGAATTACGTCCTACGGGACCACATAATTCTTTTTTATTTATTATCTTAAGCTATGGTTTTTTTGGTCTTATATTGTTCCTAAATATTTTTCTTAAGGAATTCATATCATTTATGAAATTATTTAAGAAAAATATTATAAAATCAAATTATTTATTTCTTGGGGGTTTTGTTGCCCTCTCTTTTACTGGTGATTTTATTCAAAATCATTCCATTTCAGTTTTATTTTTTCTTGTATTTTTTAAACTCAAATCAGAAATAACTAATGAGTAGCAAAATTAAAATATTGCATGTTGTTCCTACTTTAAAAAAAGATGGTGCTGAAGTTCAGTTAGCTGAATTATTTAAAGAAATAAACAATGTTGAAATTGAATTGTTTACATTTGATTTGTATGAAAATGGCGATTCAATATTAAATAACTTAAACAATATTAATATTTATAGTCAAAGCTCAATTAAAAGTATTTTTTTACTAAACAGAATTATAAAGAACAATAATTATGATCTTATTCATTCACATTTACCAAAGTCAGATCTAATTATTGGAATTTTAAAGCTATTTAATAAAAGAATAAAGCATGTAGTTTCTGTTCATGCCCAATA
>CENO01012652.1_pt1 | contig 18081 bp, 18 predicted proteins | sample 530271 | NCBI WGS metagenome assembly CENO01 (sample SAMEA2619857, study PRJEB7988) | marine metagenome | biome: marine biome (ENVO:00000447); feature: surface water layer (ENVO:00002042); material: "saline water (ENVO:00002010), including plankton (ENVO:xxxxxxxx)" | depth 5 m | reverse complement strand
ATCACTCCTGTTTTAATTGGAGGAAAAGATGATCTCGATATCATTAATGCCATTCAAGAACGATGCCCTCAAACTATCAACTTAATTGGGAAAACGACTATTTTCCAAATTTCTTCATTAGCGCGGAAAGCAAAAGTCTGTATCGGGAACGATACCGGACCAATGCATTTGATAGCCCTTTCGGGATGTCCAACGATAGCTCTGTTTGGTCTTGGATCTTTCCCAGATAAGGCCTCCCCAAGAGGAGAAAAGATAAAAGTTATTGCAAGCGAAAAACTCATAGAGCTAACTGCAAGTGAAGTTGAGGAAGCAATGACGAACCTACTAAAAGCAGACTAAGTTAGATAATAGACGATTCAAATGAACCCATTCTCTGACAATCAGCTTAAAGACAATCTTGAAAAAACACTTAAGCAAAATAATTATTCAAAAGAAATCTGGGTTTTTGCATATGGCGCTCTTATGTGGGCACCATGTTTTGAACCAGAGGTCACACTTTCTAGCACTTTAAAAGGTTGGGCGCGAAAACCTTGCCTATGGACATTAACCGCAAGAGGCTCCAAACAAAAACCCGGGGTCGTATTCGCTTTAGACAAGGCGCAAAGAAAATATTGTCATGGTTTAATTTTTAGAATTTCCCAATCTCGATTAGAAACTGATCTTCTTAACTTATGGCGAAGAGAGATGTCCGTCGGTCTGTACAAACCAACTTGGTTACCTGTAGAAGCGGGAACCAAAAAAATCATGGCTCTATGTTTTGTTGTTAATCGCCATCACAAGCTGTTTATTAAATGCGTTTCAAAACATGATCTTATTTACGCCATCGCGAATGCTCGAGGTGAATATGGAACATGTTTAGACTATTATCAAAAAACTCTAGATAGCCTGAACAAACTAGGCTTAGAAGATAACTATATACACAAGCTCGTTACAGCAGCTGTCCTAAAGTCTACCGTCTAATTCGGAGTTGTATTTAGGTTATGTGATAATGGATGATACGTTGTATTGATGGCCTCTTTTCCATCTTTTGGAAATGAGAATTTACATTGGGGAGCTTTTCTCTCTCCACACCATCGCGTTCTAACCACCGGGTTAAAGTATACAAATATGCATCACAAATACTAAAATGCTCCCCAAGCACCCAAGGTCCTATAATCATCTTTTCATCTATAAGTTGGAAACAATTTCCTACGTTCTCCGGCACCTTCGCTGTCATTGACACAATCGCCGCCTGATCATCAGACCATCGTGCTCCTCTGCTGAGATGAGCATGAGCAACGTGAACTGTTGAACATAAATAACTATTAAACTCCTGAGCTTGTGCAAGTTTGAAAGGTTGGTCCAATGGAGCTAAATTTTTGCTTGGGAAACTTTGAGCTAGAAAAAACAGAATGGAAGGTGTTTCAGTTATTATTCCATCTACAGTTTGTAAGGCGGGGACCCGTGCTTTTGGATTGATCTTCAAGTAATCTGCTTGGTTTTGCTCACTTTTTGTAAAATCGATCAGCTCTAGCGAATAGTCTGCGCCAACCTCCTCAAGAACTATATGCGAAGCCAGTGCACAAGAATTTGGCGAGTAGTATAAACGCAATTCTCTCTCCTTTTTATTCGGAATGCGAATTAATCTTTAAATCTACCATCTACAAGAGAGTTTTAATATCAAAAGAAGAATCCTCAAGCCTACTCATTTCAGGGTTATTTTTATTTTCTAAGAGTTTTTTAGCTATCAAAAAAGTTCTCCCATCATTAATCGCATCGACTGCTAATAATTTTTCATCTTTGAAGTACCAAGTCGATTCTGAACCGGGTCGGTTTCCAAGTCTTGTAACCGTGCGATTAAAACCAACATTTAAACCGGCTATCTGGAGTTTCACATCAAATTGGTCTGACCAAAACCATGGATAAGGTCTGTACGCCATTTTGCGTCCAAACAGTGTAGCCGCCGCAACTTCTGCTTGATCAATGCTATTTTGGACTGACTCCAGCCTTATAAGATTTCCACCATACGGAAAGCGGGCGCAGTCGCCTGCAGCTACGACATTAGGATCGGATGTAAGGCAAGACTCGGTTACAACAATTCCATCATTCACAGTCAGCCCAGCATCGACGGCTAATTGTTGATTAGGTCGTATACCTAGTCCGCAAATCACCAAATTGGTCTTAATTTCAGAGCCATTATCAAAGCGCGCGCCGCAGACTCCCCCCTCCTTTTCTAAAAGTTCTACCAAGCTTGTTGATCCTAATATCTTTACTCCATTTTTTTTATGGAGTTTCTCGAAATATTCAGATGTGGTGGTAGCTGCAACTCTTTTTAATATTCTTTCTTCGCGTTCTATTATTGTGACATCGTGCCCGAGAGTGGACATCACAGCTGCAACCTCGAGGCCAATATATCCCCCTCCAATCACAAGTACCGATGTCGCTGATTTTAATTGGACCGCAATATTATCGACATCATCTATGTTTCTTAATGTATGAACACCATCAAGATTGCCTCCCAATGAGTCAGGCAATCTGATTGCCTCAGACCCTGTTGTCAGAGCCAAACTCGAATACGAAATGGATTGACCACTTGCCAGAAGTAGGCTCTTGTTTTGAATGTCAAAAGAACTCACTTTATTTTGCAGGTATAGAGATACTGATTGATCGTCATACCATTTAGTGGGCCTTAATAATAAGCGCTCAGATTGCATCTCGCCGATTAAGTATTTCTTTGAAAGCGGTGGCCTTTGGTAAGGGGGATATTTTTCCGCAGTAACTAAAGATATAGAACGCGTGTCCCCCAACGAGCGTAATTTTGATATCAAGGAGAAGCCTGCCTGCCCGCCACCAACCACAACTAAATGATTACTCATTATACTGCGAATTCCCTCTATAAAGGGCCTTGAAAATTAAACAAAAGTTTCTGGTTGCACTAATTTTATAGCCCAAATCTGTTCCAAAGTGCGCGAGCTTCGATACCGTCTAAAAAATTATCTATGAGTGCGCTTGCTGAGCCACTCTCCATTTTACCCGATAATCCAAAACGGGATAAGAAGCCGGCCTTTTTTTCAAAAATTTTGAATTTAACATTCTCTCCGAAACGCTCTCGCATTATCGTCCTCATATCTCCCAATCCATCTATTAAACCTAGCTCTTTTGCTTTTATGCCAGTCCAGAAAGCTCCACTGAATAGTTCCTCTGGAGAGCCTTTTAATTTTGCACCTCTTCTTGATTTTACCCAGTCCTGAAATAAATGAAAGATTTCACCTTGCAGGGATTTTAGGTGAGCTACGTGATCAGAATTTTCTGGCTGAAAAGGATCCAACATTCCCTTTTTGTCACCCGTTGAGTATATTCTTCTCTCAACACCGATTTTACTAATGGCCTCCGTAAACCCAAACCCCGCAGAAACAACACCTATAGAACCTATGATTGAGCTGGCGTTGGCATATATCTCATTTGCTGCAAGTGCTATCCAGTATCCCCCCGAAGCAGCTACATCCTCGCAAAATACAAAAACTGGTTTATCTTTTTCATCAGCGAGATCGCGTATCCGTTTTTGGATAAGGTCCGCTTGAACTGGCGACCCCCCAGGCGAGTTAATGATTAGTGCAACAGCAGATGCATTTTTCTGATCAAAAGCCGCTTCTATGTTCGATTCAACACTTTTTAAATTAAGGCCCCGATTAAAATTGCCCGCACTGCCAATAATGCCTGATAACCGAATAACTGAGACTTGAGGATCGCGCTTTCGGAATGGAATTAATCTTTTAAGAAATTTCATGTTTTGACTTGGTGTCCTTTTATTAGTTGCATGCAGCTAAACTAAGATGAAAAACGCCTTTTTACATCCTTTCGACTAAATAATTTAGTTATAATTATAATCAAAATACCAAAAAGAAATAATACTAATCCTGTTGGCGCAATGAGAATTTCGAGTATCATTGGATCCCATACATACGGATGGGCATACCTCGAAACCGCCGGCTCCAGCAATAATAAACTTTCGGAGTGGAATCTGTACCAAAGGGATCCGATGTCCGGGATAGAAAAACTACCAAATAATAACCAACAGACAACGTCCCAAAGACCTAGAAAAATGCCTGAGAATACCAACCCTTGCCCAAAGAGCCTTAAGCAGCGTCGCATGTCTGCTCCTATAACGACCAAACTTATTCTATATCCAAACGAATTTATCATAAAAACTTCTGCAAAAACTTTTTAAATATTGATCCTAAGCTATAACCGTTGCATTTACTGATATGTACAGCTAATCTGCGAGCCGATTTGGAGGGGTGGCCGAGTGGCTTAAGGCGCACGCTTGGAAAGCGTGTTTACCGAAAGGTAACGCGGGTTCGAATCCCGCTCCCTCCGCCATGGCGCAGAACTACAGGGAATTTGTAGCTAGTGATCTTCCGTAAAAAGGGCGTTCGCCCTGTTGTAAATCATGAACAAGTTAAATTCGAATTCAACCTTAAAAAAAGAGGATTATATACTTTTGCTAAAGTTATTTTAGGATTTTAGACTGGATAAATCGCAATGAATATACGACTTCGATTAAGTCAGATAATTGAAGCAAGGGCCACACAACTGATCATCATCGCTCTGATCGTTCTAAACGCTATAGTATTAGCTTTGGAAACCAGCGCCTCAATTGTACTTCAATATGGAAGCATTCTAAGGTTAGCTGATCAGATTTTACTTAGTATTTTTGTGGTTGAACTTCTCCTCAAAATTTTCACTCAAGGACGACAATTTTATAGAGATCCATGGAATATTTTTGATGCGACTGTTATTGGAATCGCTCTCCTGCCGGCAACAGGTCCATTATCAATACTGCGTTCATTAAGAATCCTTCGCATCCTGAGACTTATATCTGCTGTCCCTTCCTTAAAACGCGTCGTGAATGCCCTTTTGAAAGCTGTGCCTGGCATGGGTTCTGTTGTTCTTTTGCTAGGCGTCATTTATTTTATCTTCTCGGTGATAGCCACGAAGTTTTTTGGCACTGAGTTTGCCGATTGGTTTGGAGATATTGGAAAATCCGCGTATACGTTGTTTCAAATAATGACACTTGAAAGCTGGTCGATGGGAATTGTACGACCAGTTATGACGCAGTTTCCTCTAGCATGGATGTTTTTTGTCCCATTTATCCTTATAACATCGTTTGCCGTTCTCAACCTCTTCATTGGAATTATAGTAGACGCCATGCAACGCTTCGATGATGACGCGAATGGACAGGACCCTTCAAAAAATGTTCCGCAGCAAGACGATAATACCATAGGGGAAATCCAAGCATTGAAAACAGAGATCCAAGAGCTCAAACAGCTTATCCAGAAGATAAATACGGGATAAAGGCGAACTGCAAAGTAGCTTAAAATAACATCTTCATAAAATGAAGATGCTTAAACGTGAGGAAACTTTTCCGTAAACTTTCGTCAATTAAACGAAGCCCAAAAGGGCGACTGCCCTGATACCTACTAAGTAGATGATAGCCATCCCAACAATAATCGCAGCTAGCTTCAGCAGCCATCGGAAATTATTCATATAGACAAGTCCTCGTATTTTAATTCGCAAAGGAAGAGATGCATCATGATTAATTTACTCTATAGATTTATCGCTTTAGAAAAACATAAGTTTATTCACATGAATAAATAGTCACAAATTAACCACCAAGCAAATCTGATATTTTAGAAAAGGCACCGGTCTAAAAATTGGCTGCTGAATAAGAAAAACCTCAACAATTTCACAATTACATTTTTCAATCTCGACCCAGAGATAACGAGATAAAAAACTAGAGGATTTAGGAATAGATTCGCTTGTCTTTGTCTAATCCTCAAAAAAGTAATATTATTCTATCGATTTTCGACACTCTTGGAAAAGTTAATCCCATCCCTGTTACTGGGTAAATAATCGCTGTAAAGTAGTTAAAATCAAGGGAGGATAGAGAAATGCGCGCAGTCGGCTTCTACGAATATGGTAATGCTGATGTACTTCAAGTTTTAGATTTACCAGTTGTAAACGCTGGAGAAGGTGAGGTGAGGGTTAGAGTGCACGCCGCTGCCATAAACCCCACGGATATTCTTTCTAGATCTGGAGCGAGAAAAAGACCAATGGGAAAAACGGATACGTATGCCAATAAACAGCCCGTTGATGGCCCGCCATATGTTCCTGGTATGGATGTCGCTGGTGTGGTTGACCAGGTCGGCGATAATGTAAATACGGGCGTAGAAATTGGCGACTCTGTAGTCGCTATGGTAGTGCCGATGGGTTCACATGGTGGGTATAGAGAGCAAATTGTTCTAAAGGCTAACGCTGTAGTACCAGCGCCTTCATCCTCGAACCATGTAGAGGCTTGTACGTTGCCCATGAACGCACTAACCGCCCGCTTATCACTCGATTTGTTGAATCTAAAGGCTGGACAAACACTTGCGGTAACCGGCGCAGCGGGTGCCTATGGCGGATATATTGTCCAATTAGCCAAAACCGAGGGCCTACAAGTGATCGCTGATGCCTCAGATAAAGACCGAGAACTAGTTTTATCGCTTGGTGCAGACATAGTTCTGCCGCGAGGAAACCAGATAGCTAAAAGTATTCGCGAACGTTTTCCAAGCGGGGTCGATGGACTAGCTGACGGTGCAGTTCAAAACGAGCTCGTTGTAGATGCAGTGAAAGATGGCGGCAACTTTACCGCTGTTCGTGGCTACGAAGGCACCTCAGAACGAAATATAAACTTCACTCAGACATGGGTTAGAAGTTATGATGGACAGTTTGCAAAGCTCTCTTCCTTAGTTAAGCTCGTTGAGGATAATAAGCTAACATTGCGGGTTGGGGACGTCTTTCGTCCCGAAAATGCGCCAGTCGCTCATAGGCGCCTTGAAGCTGGAGGAACGCGAGGAAGGTTGGTTTTAAAATTCTGACGAATAAAGTCTGATTAACGTCACATCTTTCTTTAGCTCTGAGCAATGCCAGACGACGAGCGGAAACTATAAAATTATAACCATCCTAGGCAAAGAGATATAAGTAGGTTAAATAAATACTGGGATTTCGAAATGAAAATTTTGGACGGACTTTTTTATGAAGTGGAGTAACGGATGAAAACTGCCAAGGATTATCTCGATGAAGCGAATGCGGTTGTCAAAAAAATCGATTTTGATGCCGCACTTCAAAAACACAACTCAAAATCAGCTGTATTCATCGATGTCAGAGATAGCGGTGACATTGCAAAAACAGGCACGATAACTGATGCCTTAAAGATACAACGTGGTCTTATTGAATTTGTCGCTGATGAAGCAACAAAACTTTACAACGACGCCTTAAAAAAGGACTCAGAAATCATTTTGGTCTGTGGCGCCGGCGGCCAAGCAGCTTTAACTGGCAAAACACTCATCGATATGGGTTATACTAATGTATCGAATGTGGGAGCGATTGGTGATTGGGAAAAAAATGGGGGCCCCATGAGTAAATAGTTTCTGGTTACGATTGGATCATAACAACACCTGAACTTCCACCCTGCATATTGCGCGGCATAGTTGCTGTTTTAATATATAGACGCTCTACTCAAGTAACTAAAATCACACAATTGCCTTCGTAAAGATTAAAAAGTCTCAGCTTTACGGACAGCTGGTGCACAATTCAGGTGTGGTTCCATTTAATCTTTACCAAACAGTGGGGCAACGAGATGACAAAGGATGCTTAGACAAATCCCTCCGATCGGCGTTTTTGTACTTTGGCTCACAGTTCTTTTTGGAGTTACATTCTTTTCTGATGACGTTTTTTACAAATCGCAAAAAAAATCTTTAGACACCTTCGCAAACGACCCTATAGAGAAAAAAATTCACGAAACGCAACAGGCGAACCTAGAACCTGATCTAGTTACCCCTAAGGTCATCGAAAAGCCTAAGAATATAATAAAGCATTTTCGTGTAAAAAAAGGCGATACACTAATGAAGGTCCTTACCTCCAATGGTGTAGACAAGAAACAAGCTGCAAACTTAATAGCAGCGCTCAAAACAATTTATGATCTCCGGTCTTTACCAATCGACCATCAGCTAAGCATTCATTTTTCCACTGATTCCTACAATGCTAATAATAAATACAACAAAGTTAAAAGCTTCTCATTTCTAAAGAATTATAAAGAGCGAATTTTTGTTTCTCGGGATACTACCGGCAACTTCACATCAGAAATAAAAATTCGGTCATTAAAGACCAAAGACGTTTACGTAGAGGGCCAAATTTCTTCAAGCTTATATGAAGCCGCGTTAAGTCAGCGAATGCCATTAAAATTACTAATGGAACTTATCAGGATCTATAGCTTCGATGTTGACTTTCAGAGAGAAATTCAAAGAGGAGACTCTTTTTCTATACTTTTCAAGCAGCATTGGAATGCCGACGGTGAAATCGTACATAACGACACCATCGAATGGGCCAAACTCACACTTAGTGGAAAACCTTTAGAATATGCAAAATATACGTCCCCCAAAAGTAACCATACGGATTATTATAATCGAGAGGGGAAAAGCGTCAAAAAGACGCTCATGCGGACCCCAGTCGATGGGGCTCGACTAAGTTCTCGTTTTGGAAAAAGAAAGCACCCTATTCTAGGTTTTACAAAAATGCACCGTGGTGTGGACTTTGCTGCGCCAAAAGGAACACCCATAATGGCGGCTGGCGACGGAGTTATTGAGGCAGTAGGACGAAAAGGTAATTACGGCAAGTACATCCGTATTCGACATAACTCCACTTATAAAACCGCATACGGGCACCTCTCCAGATATAAAAGGGGGTTAAAAAAGGGAAAAAGAGTAAAACAGGGAACTATAATAGGTTATGTTGGATCAACCGGTCGTTCCACTGGGCCCCACTTGCATTACGAAGTTATAAAGAATGGAAAGAAGACGAACCCGCTCAGTGTACGATTACCCGCAGGAGACACTCTTAAAGATAACGAATTAAAGATTTTTTTGAACCAATTAACATCGATTGACGGCAGAATCCAAAAAGCGCTAGCAGATTAATTAAGAACGTTTAACTTTAGCAACTACCCAATGATATTTTAATTCAGATACTCTTACTTGTCGTATTTATACCATCCTCTCCCGACTTTTCGGCCAGCCCTTCCAGCTGCTACAACCTGCTTTAATATTGGCCGCGGATGAAATCTATCTCCATACGCATCCTCTAATATTTTTCCAACCTGGAGATTTAAGGTGTTACTTGTTAAGTCCATGAGTTCAAACGGGCCTACGGGGTGCCCTAACCCAAGCTTACAGCCTACATCAATGTCTTCAGGTGTACAGGCTCCCTCTTCCACTAATCGTAGAGCTTCGTTCCAAAGGGCAAATAGCATTCTATTCACAGCAAAGCCGACGACATCCTTAACTTGAATAGGTACTTTACCTGCGTCCTTGCATGCCTTTGTTGCTATTTCAAGTGCCTCGGCACTTGAATCCATACCATTAATGACTTCTACCAGTTTCATTCTATGTACAGGGGAAAAGAAGTGGAGCCCCACAAAGTTCTTTTGCCTAGCCTCAGATACATTTGCAGAAAGGACAGTGATAGAAATACTCGAAGTGTTTGAAGCAATGATGCAATTGGGTTTTAAAATGTTATCGAGTTTTTTAAATACTTCACCCTTCACTGCTGCGTCCTCAAAAACAGCCTCGATGACCATGTGACACTCTGAAAAGTCTTCTAAATTCGTCGTTAAAGCAATGTTGGAAAGAGTTATTGCTTTATCTTCTTCTGTCCAAAAATTTCTCGAAATACCCGCATCAAGTGTCGCTGATAATTTGTTTAATGCCTCGTCTAATCGGTCTTGGCTTGTATCATTCAACATGACAGATTTCCCAGACATGGCAAATATGAGAGCTATTTCTGCGCCCATCATACCTGCACCAATTACTCCTAAATTATCGATTTGCATTTCGCTCTTCCCTAAATGACCAAGAAAACTCTTAATGTAACAAAAAAACCCTAGAATCACACACTTAACTAAACTTAAATTATTTCATCCAAAATATTTTTTTGTCCTATTTCATTTAGCTTTAAATTTTGTGCTTTACGTTTACGTTATCGTCAGAACAGTTCTTTTGAATAAGGGAGAAAATATAATGCGCCTCGAGGGAAAGATAGGTTTAGTGACTGCAGCTGGATCCGGGATGGGACGCGCCGGCGCAATCAGGTTCGCGCAAGAGGGTGCAGCGGTCGGGGTTGTAGACGTAGATGAAGACGCTGTTGCGTCAGTTGTAAGTGAAATCGAAGAAAACGGGGGAAAAGCAAAGGGCATCGTTGCAGATTTGACCAAGGATGCAGATTCTAAAAGAATTGTTACAGAGACGGCAAAATATTTTAATGGCCTCGACTTTGTCTGGAATCATGTCGGATATCCTGGTCCTGCATCTGTTGAAGGCGTTGAAATGGATGATTTTGATCTAACGCTAGATTTAAACTTGAGAACTATTTTAATAACAACGGATGCGGCATTAACCGAACTTCGTGCCCGGGGGGGTGGAAGCCTTCTTTTCACCGCTTCCACATCAGGTCTAGCTGGTTCTGGTTTTAGTCCTATTTATTCGATGGCTAAGTTTGGTGTTGTTGGGTTTGTTAGAGCACTAGCTAAACGGGTGGCGAAAGATAATATTCGGGCAAATGCCGTTTGTCCTGGTCCTATAGATACCCCCATGCTCCGAGTTTTCGTTGCTAGACCAGATCAACAATCAACAGTAGGGATGGACAAAGAAGATCTAGTAAAAAAACGTGGTGGGGTTGGTCCAATGGGACGGCCTGGCCGGCCAGAGGAAGTAGCAAATGCTGCCCTTTTTCTGCTCTCAGATGAAGCATCATTTGTAAACGGGATCGCTATGCCCGTTGATGGCGGCATAACAGCTTAGACTTTAAAGAGTTTTCTAGCGTTTTCCGTAAGTATCAAGTTCGCCTCTTCCTGCGAACAGTTTGCCATTTCTATCACTTGCCGCGGTTCTTGATCACCTATCGGAAAAGGGTAGTCCGAGCCAAGCATGATTCGTTCTGCACCAACTTTTTGTATTAAAAATTGCAAAATATCAGGCTGAAAAACAATACTATCAAAATAAAGCTCATGAAATTGTTCGACCGGGTCGACCACTAAATCGGGAAATGCTTTATAATTCCTCTCTAACCGGCCTAGCATATACGGAAGTGCACCGCCTCCAGTTGATGCGACAATAATGAGATTCTGAAAACGGGTCAGATGTCCCTTAAAAAGTAATCGACTTATTGCAATAGATACATCTGAGACCCGGCCTACTGCGTTCATCATTTGCATATCATGAAGCCGGTTATCATCTGAACCAAACATCGGATGTATTATAATTGGAACGCGTAACTCCGCCGCCATCTCCCAAAATGGATCTAAGTCCGGATCATCGAGTTTTCCTGTATCCCCCTTCGGTTGAGTGCCAATCATAGCACCAGGCATTCCCATTTTAACCGCCTCTTCCAACACAGCGGCGGCATGTTTACCAGATTGGAGCGGAACGGTTGCTAGAGGTTGGATACCCTCTCTATTTTTGCACTCGGCCACCATACCTTCATTGAGAAAGCGGCTCCATTGTGCGCCCTCTTCTGGATCAATCTGGTAAGCAAAGCTATCCAACCATCCCCCTGATAATTGCAGATCAATTCGGGTCTCTGAAAGAAACTTCTGGCGCGCTTCAAAAAGGCGTAATTTTGGCATTATAGGTCGAGTGGGCGCTTTTTGATTGAATGATAGTTGGAATTTATCGTCTTGAATAAGAAGTTCTATAGATGGAAAATTTTTCTTCTGATTTTTAAATTCATCTAACGTGCTCTGAGGCAACATATGGGCGTGTGTGTCTATAATCATATAAATATTTCTTCCTAGTTTTGTCGTTTCGTAGCCTTATTCAGCCTTTTTATGCACCACATATGTGAAAAATGGAATTACCTATACGGTCATCATCAAACTACGAATTATCATCTTTTTGTGATTAGGCTCGCTTTCCATTTCTTTTCATTCAAAGTTGGAGAATTTTCTCCAGTTTAATAAGGTTGATTACCAAATTTATTATTAGCATCCGCGAAGAAGCTTGAATATGAAGGGTTTACCACAGAAATTAATAGTAAGAAAATGGCGCTGCTAAGGAAAGTTCCCAAAAACATTTCAATGGTCGGTAATTTATTTTTTCAAAAAAAAAAACCAGTTAGAAACAGCAAATGCATATGAATTAGGTTATTTTTTTTTGTTTATTTCCATTTTGGAATTGAAAAAGTGCAAAATTTGCTTGACCAATCGGCAAACAAAGCACATATCCATAGGTTGTTGCGAAAGTGTCTTGCGAATACAGAATGAACACAAATCTAAGCTCACTCAATTTTTTCCCTGACATCATTAACACTATTAGTACGCCACTTACATCGAGTGGCATTAAAATTAAGTACGTCTAAGGAGACAATAATGGCGACCGGTACCGTAAAATGGTTTAATCCAACTAAAGGCTATGGCTTCATTCAACCTGACGAAGGCGGCCCTGATGCATTTGTGCATATCACGGCTTTGGAAGCGTCAGGAATCGACGCTTTAAATGAAGGCGCAAAAGTAGAGTTTGAACTCGAAGTTGGCAGGAACGGCAAACAAGCTGCTGCTAACCTTAAGTTACTTTAAACAGCTACAACTTTTTAGCTTTTAGTCTAACATGTCAGGGATATAAGTTGGGGTGACTTCATGCACCTCAACTAATCCTCCCTGAACAACACCGATTAGGTAGACACTAGTCCCCTGCAACGTTCGTTAAAACAATGTTGCCACTAGCACTAAACATACCCCCTACGCCATGGACCATGGAAATCTCGGCATTCGGGACTTGTGCTGGTGCAGTGCCCCGCATCTGCCTCACACCCTCTTGAAGTGCATACATCCCGTACATACCAGAATGCATGTAACTTAGTCCGCCTCCGTTTGTGTTAAGCGGCAGGCTTCCACCCATTCGAGTATTACCCTCAGCGATAAATGATCCTGCTTCTCCTCGTCCAACAAAACCCAAGTCTTCTAGACCATATATAGGAAGATGGGCGAAGGCATCATAGATCATCAGATGATCAACGTCGGAATGCTTAATTCCAGCAGACTCAAACGCGGACGAACCAGCTACTTTAAAAGCTGCTGACGAGGTGAAATCTCCCATCTGGCTTATCATAGGTGTTTCTCCGCTTTCACCAGTACCACGAACGTACACTGGTTTTTGGGCCAGATCTTTAGCACGCTCAGACTTGGTTAATATGAGCGCCCCACCACCATCTGTAACTAAACAGCACATTAGAAGTCTAAACGGATAACAGATCATCTTTGAATTTAATACGTCATCAACGGTGATCGGGTCTCGAAAACTTGCTCTCGGGTTTTTACTTGCCCATTCTCTTTGAACAACAGAGACCATGGCTAAAGTCTCTTCACTAAGACCATAGTCCTTCATGTAGCGTAGAACTGGAATAGTAAACATTGTAGGCGGTCGCGTTACACCAAACGGCCGTTCAAACTGTTGCTGAAACAAAGACGGAAAAATTGAAGATCCATGCCTACCAAGATTAGAGCGTCCGCTCTCGCCATGCGTAATTAAGACTGTCTCACAAAGACCCTCATTTATAGCGGCTGCCGCATGCCTCACCAGTAGCATGAATGAACATCCACCAACTGATGTGCCATCCAGCCATTTCGGGACAATTCCAAGATAATGGGCTATTTCTACAGCATTATGTCCTCCAGTTGCGACACCATCTATATCAGACAATTTCAAACCGGCGTCAGATACTGCGTTTAAAGCTGCGTCTGCGTGAAGTTGGACTTGAGACATAGTAGGAACTTTGCCAAGTTCCGTCGTCTCAGATGCACCGACAATAGCTACAGAGTTACGTTTCATGGAACTAATGCCCCGCTGGTTTGAATTGTGGGAGTGTAATTTCGTCGTTAACTTTTTCGAAACTTACTTCAAGTGGCATATCTAAGACCAATGCTTCTGGGGTCTGCTCACATTCCACTATATTGCACATCATCTTTGGTCCCTCTTCAAGTTTTACAATCGCTATTGCATATGGCGGTGTAAAACCGGGAGCAGGAAGATGGCTAATTATATAGCTATGTAATGTACCGCGTCCTGATGCTTTAATTATTTCAATATCTGTACTGCCGCTAGAAGGACAAAAATGCCTCGGCGGAAAATAAACTTCACCGGTTTTTTTACATCTCTGAAGCCTAAGTTCTCCCTGCCTCGTACCATCCCAGAAGTGCTGCGTTTCAGGTGTCGGCTTAGGTAACTCTCTCTCACTTTCACTCATTTTATTGTATCCAATTCTCTATAATCTTAGGCATCACAATTCCTAATTATTATTCGACTGTTGCGTGGCCATTATCTAGAACTACGACATCTCGTTCTACTATTTTTGACTTGAAAGAAATATTTGCTCCATCACGCCAGATTTCTGTCCTCATCGTTTCTCCTGGATAAACTGGCGAAGAGAACCTCAATTGAAGCGATTTTAATCTTTTTGCATCATAGTCACAGCATCCTTTCAAAATTGCGTGACCCGCCACACCCAACGAACAAAGACCATGAAGAATAGGTTTTGGAAAACCCGCCGCCCTCGCTACTGAAGGGCTAGCATGCAAAGGATTATAATCACCCGACAACCTGTAAATTAGAGCCGCCATATCCAAAGTAGTGAGATCAACCGCAAAGTCTGGTTCACGTTCTGGTACTTTATGCGGCCTCGGGGCCTCGTCGCTCGGCCCGTCATATCCGCCATTACCTCTAGCGAATGTCGTCGAAGTAAGAGTGGCTAAATCTAGGCCTGACTCTGCATCCTTCAACGTCCGTTCAGTTAAAATCAACGCACCTTTGTCCGCACCCTTGTCCACTAAGCCAGTAACTTTAGATTTTGCTTTAATCGTGGCTGACGTTGGTAAAGGATTATGAATTACCATCTTTTGCTCACCGTGTAGGACTTTCACCCAATCAATTCCCGTTTCAGGGTCTCTGGACCAAAATCCTGGACTTCCGAGAACCACAGCCATTGTTGGCAATGCCATAAACGGTTCTGCCTCTTCAAATACATATTGAAGTTGCTGTTCATCCATTGGATCAGCGCCAAGACCAACGCCTAGTGCATAAAGAATGGTATCCCTTGAAGTGTATGTTTGGGTAATTTCTTCGAATGGCCAATTCTTTAATTTATCATAATCAAAAGACATGGACCCTCTCCTATTGAATCTTAAAAAAAGTTAAATTGGATCCCAACTGAAAACATCTTGCGACCGATCTAATGGATAAAAACTCGGTTCCATTGATGGGATGGCGTGCTCTAAAACAGTCTCGGGCGTCCAACCTTCCCCTCTATGCACAGAACGTATAGGACGAGATTGTCCCATCAAAAAGATCTCATTATTTCGCACCCCAAAAATTTGGCCTGTGACCTTCGACTCTGGTGCACACAACGCAACAGCAACAGGCGCTATTTTGGCCGTTGTCATCGTTTTTAATTTTTCAACCCGGGCACGTTGCGCGTCATCACCTATCGGGATCGTTCCAATCATTCGGCTCCAAGCGAAAGGAGATATACAATTAGATCGTACATTGAACCTTCCCATATCCAGCGCAATTGATTTAGACAAACCAGCAATACCAAGTTTTGCAGCTGCATAGTTTGCTTGACCAAAGTTACCAACTAAACCTGATGTGGATGTCATATGAATGAAAGCTCCTGATTCCTTTTCTCTAAACACAGAAGCTGCAGCTCTACTTACGTTGAAGCTACCCTTTAAATGTACTGATATGACCGAATCCCAATCATCTTCTGTCATTTTGTGAAAGATTACGTCTCGAAGAATACCCGCATTATTTACAACAATATCTAGCCCGCCAAGCTCTTCAACCGCTTGGTCCACCATTCCTTGAGCGGCGGAAAAATCTGAGACGCTATCAAAATTAACAACTGCCTTACCACCAGCATCTTCAATTTCCTTTGCAACTTCCATAGCGGGAACACGATCAGCCCCTTCACCTTGGGTAGTACCACCAAGATCGTTGACCAATACCTTTGCTCCGGCAGCAGCAAATGCCAAGGCATAATCGCGTCCAATTCCTCTGCCGCCTCCCGTGATCAAGGCTACCTTACCCTCTAAAAGTTGTTTTCCAGACATTATTATCTCCAATAGGATCGTAAATTATTCCAAAGTTGATTATCGTATCGCTTGTACAACGGTGTAAAGTTTAATTAATATTGCATCAATACTTGATTGCCGTATTAAAATTGATCACGCCCATGATTTAATAGAGAGTTCTTCCAACTAATTCACAGGATAAGACATGTTCCCGCGAAAATTTTTCTCTGAAGACCACGAGATATTTCGAGACGCAACCCGCCGGTTTATTGAAAACGAGATAGTACCAAACCACGCAGAATGGGAGCAGCAAGGAATTGTCAGTAGAGAACTGTGGAACGCGGCAGGTGAAAATGGCCTACTTTGCTGTACAGTGCCAGAGGAATATGGTGGCCCCGGGGGCGATTTTTTACATAGCGTAGTCGTCAATGAGGAGCTTGCAAAAGTTGGTGCAACTGGTCCCGCTTTTCCACTGCATTCTGACATCATTGTTCCTTACATCCTTGCATATGGTTCGGAGGACCAAAAACGTAACTGGCTTCCTAAAGTCGTTTCAGGTGAAACTGTTATGGCAATTGGGATGACAGAACCAATTGCGGGATCTGACCTCCAAGGAATTCAAACGAAGGCTGAGAGAGATGGTAATCATTTCGTTCTTAACGGGCAAAAGGTTTGGATTTCTAATGGCCAAATAGCTGATTTATACATTATTGCCTGTAAAACCGATCCGAAAGAAGGCGCAAAAGGCATAAGTTTAATCCTTGTTGAAGGGGACAGAGAGGGATTTAAACGGGGTAAAAATTTAGAAAAAATAGGTTACAAGGCGCAAGACACATCTGAGCTGTTCTTCGAGGATGTACGAGTGCCAATAACAAATCTGCTAGGTCAGGAAGGCAGAGGATTTGCTCAGCTAATGCAACAACTACCGCAAGAGAGACTTGTTGTCGCTATACGTTGTGCCACGGCTTTAGAAGCAGCACTTGATGAGACAATACGGTATACAAAGGAACGCAAAGCTTTTGGAAGAAGCATATCCGATTTCCAGAACACACGTTTCAAACTAGCTGAAGTAAAAACACTTGCGATGGTAACAAGAGCTTTTACCGACCAGTGCATTCAACTACATCTCGAGGGCAAATTAACCGCGGAGGATGCCGCTGCGGCAAAACTACAAACGACAGAGGCTCTCAATAAAGGCGTGGACGAGTGCCTTCAACTCCATGGCGGGTATGGTTACAGCTGGGAATATCCCATTGCACGCGCCTGGGCCGATGCTCGTATGTCGAGGATTGCTGGGGGGTCTTCTGAAATTATGAAAGAAATAATAAGTAGAAATATGATCACGGCCTAGCCACTCATACTAGTACTTTTGCTATTTTCCCTCTTCTTCTTGATTTATTGAGACACCAGATAACTTTTGAAAAACTTTAAATACTGCACTGTCATCCTCCCTTCCCAAACCAGCCGCTGCTGCAGCAATAAACTGCTGGTGCGCTGCTGCTGTTAAAGGAAGGGGAAAGTTCAATTTGTGGCCAGTACCTAAAACAATAGCAAGATCCTTCACAAATATGTCAATAGCACTTAGGGGTGTGTAATCGTTATTTAGAATATGAGGAACTCGATTGTTCCACATCCAAGAGGAACCCGCAGAACCAGAAATAACTTCATATAGAGCTTTTGGATCAGCACCTGCCCTAACACCAAACGCCATTGCCTCGGCCGCTACTGCAATATGAACACCGGCCAACAATTGATTTACAGTCTTAACCGTTGAGCCAACCCCGTGCTCAACTCCAAGATGATGAACTTTTCCGGCAATAGCTTCTAATACATCTTCGGCAGCTTGGAATGCTTTTGCCGCCCCGGATGCCATTATAGATAGATTACCAGCCCGAGCGCCTGCAGCACCGCCACTTACTGGAGCATCGATCATATCAAACCCGGCC
>CENO01050067.1_pt1 | contig 18221 bp, 18 predicted proteins | sample 530271 | NCBI WGS metagenome assembly CENO01 (sample SAMEA2619857, study PRJEB7988) | marine metagenome | biome: marine biome (ENVO:00000447); feature: surface water layer (ENVO:00002042); material: "saline water (ENVO:00002010), including plankton (ENVO:xxxxxxxx)" | depth 5 m | reverse complement strand
TCCCTACGCCTGATAAAGGGGAGTTTGTCATTGCTATCGTTTAGGGCCTATCGATAGCTACAGACGCACTTTGGAGCTGACTGAATTAAAGCCCAACTAATAAATTGTTTGTGCCTTGCTGAACCAACCGACGGTCCTGGTTGAAAACTTCAAAAAATAATTGGACAATACCCCTAGCTTGACTGCTAGTCTTTCTTTTAGCCGCAATAGTAATTTTACAGTGAATACTGTCCCCAGCGGCAACTGGGGCTTTAAATTCCCATTTTTCCCAGCCCAAAGAGGCAATCGCATTTAATTGGACTGGTGACCGGTTTTTGAGACCGTCAACTAAACTTAAGATTAGCAGTCCGTGTGCTATTTTATCCGAAAATCCTTTTTTCCTTGCAAATTCTTTGTCCATATGAACGTCAAAAAAGTCTCCCGAAATTCCTGCAAAGTTTACAATATGGGTTTCAGTAATATCGATATTGTTGGTGTAAAAATAATCACCAACACTTAGATCTACATACGTTACTAAACCGGCCTGAATTTCCATTTAGTCACCAGTAGAAAAATGTGTTTGAGGCCTCGAAACATACATCATTCAACACAAACTTTTATATCTCTGGACAATGGTATCTAACACATGAGCTGGATCCTCCTGCCACCAATGCTCCGAAGAAAAAATCTCAACTTCACAATAACCTAGATAGCCTGTCGACTCGACAATCCGGCGGATATCTCGAAGGTCCGCAACACCATCTCCCATCATGCCTCTATCGAGGAGCATATCTTTGGTATCTTCAAGCCAATCATTTATATGGAAACCTAAAATTGGCACGTCAGTACTTTTTAGTGTTTCTTCCAATTTTGCATCCCACCATACGTGATAAATATCAATCGCAAGGCCTAAGTTTTCAGCACAAACCATTTTGCAAACATTAACCGCATCTTGTGCGGTCATCAAAACGGTTCGGTTCCCACCAAACATAGGGTTCATTGGCTCTAACGCTAGACTCACATCTTGCTGCTTGGCATAGTCAGCAAATTTACTAAGACGCTCGGCTAGAAATTTCTGAGTCTCTAAAATTCCTTTTGAACCGGGATTTGTACCACCTGTGACAATTGTTAAAACATCCGCACCCAATTCTGCAGCAGTATCAATAGTTTTTTGCACATCACGATCCGACCCTATTTCAGAGCCTGTCAGGTAAGGTGTTCTACAAAGACCAGAGATTTCGAGACCCGCAGATTTTGTATAGTTACCAATTTCATATGCATTGCCATAAAGCTCTTGGGTCCAGAACGTAATTGCTCCAAAACCTCGTTCAGCACAAGCATCAATAACTTTTTTTGTTTCCCACCCAGCTCCATGGCCCGGTAAATTGTGGCCCAGAGTGGCGGTATTGAGAGCTAAAGCAGTTGTATCATTTTCGAATACGCGCATCACTAAAAACCATACACCGAGAGTAATTGCTTCATTTTGAAGCTAGCTCGTTCTGGGTCTACTAAAACATTTGCCTGATCAGCGAGCTTAAAGGTTTGAACAAAATAATGTAAACTTCTTGCTGATTGTGCGCCGTTGAGCATAATAAAATGTTCTTGGAAGCCGTTCAGCCACGCCAAAAAAACGACACCTGTTTTGTAGTACTGTGTCGGTGATTGGAAAATATGACGTGCAAGAGGAACAGTAGGTTGCAGGAGTTGTCTATAGTTATCGATATCATTCTCATTGAGGCGCGAAATGGCAGACGATGCAACATCTGCAAGGGGATCAAAAATACCAAGAAGCGCATGCGAATGACCGAAATCGTCACCCTCGATTAATTCAGGATAATTGAAGTCATCACCAGTATACATCTTGACCGTATGGGGCAATCGACGGCGCATAATAATCTCTTTCTCTTTGTCCAATAACGAAATTTTTATTCCATCGATGCGGTCAATATTGCTCTCAATTATTTCTAATACAACCTCTAAAGCATCCTCAAAACTACTGGCTCCCCAATATCCCAATAACTGAGGGTCAAACATTTCACCAAGCCAATGTAAAATGACTGGATGATCACATGAGTCCAAAATTTGACCATATACTTTGATATAATCCTTTGATGAGGTGGCAACCTTGGCGAGTGCACGGCTTGCCATCAAGATAACCCGTGCATCTAATTTTTGAACTTCCGTCAACTGTTCATGATAAGCTGATAGAACCTGATCTACCGAAGTCACTATATTTGGATCAATTTGATCTGTTCCGACGCCATTCGCAACCAAAGCATTGGGTAATTCTATGCGTGTTTGCTTGATTAATTCTAGCGCACCTGACCAATCTAAACCCATTCCGCGCTGCGCAGTATCCATAGCTTCTGCGATGCCCAAACCTAGACCGGCAAGATGACGGCGGAATTTTAAAGTATCAACCCAATGAATAGCTGATGCCATGTGTGGATTACATGATGCAAAAGGATCTGCAACGACATGTGCAGCAGAGTAAATCGTCCGGCAAGAATTTTGATTTAACGGTGTTCCAGGCCGATAATTGCTCTGTAATTTATATGAAAGTAAATGGCCGTCATTATCTGGAAGGAGTACATTCATGTTAATTCCTTAATATCTGGAAATTAGTAGTCCCGCATCTGCAGAGATTACTTGACCTGTTGTGTATGGCAAATCTCCAGAAGCCAATGCAGAAACGATTTTACCCATATCTCCCGGAGTTCCAATTCTTGGTAAAACCGTTAGTCCAGCCTTTGCTCGTTCTTCGTATTGTTTAATAACTGGTGCAGTCATCTCAGTATCAATCAAGCCTGGCTGAACATCGTATACATGAATATTTTCTGCACCCAATCTTACAGCAAATGTTTTGGTAATCATCGAAGCTGCAGCTTTTGAAGCACAATACTCAGATCTGGGAACAGCTACTGCTACTGCATTGGATGATGTGATGTTAATCAGTGAGTAAAAATTTTTGTGATCTCTTTCTTGGCTTAGAAGCATTTTGGAAAACGCTTGTGAAAGGAAAAAAACGGCCCTGGCATTCACAGACATACAGCGATCAAAACTTTCAGACGTTACAGCAAGAGGATCACCTCTGTGAATTACACCTACACCAGCGTTGTTGACAAGGGTGGTTAATGGCCCAAGGTTAGCCTCAATTGCATTCAGAACTTCCGAGTGTCTTTCAATTTCACAAACATCAAAAGGTGCCGCGAAAACATCAGCGCCTTCGCCTTTTAGTAATTCAACCGCTTTTAAGAGTTCATCGTCTAAAGACGGCGCATTAAGAGCTATCGCAAATCCACGTGCGGCCAATTCACAAGCGATGCCAAGGCCAATACCGCGACTTGATCCAGTCACAAGAGCTACATGTTTATTTTTCATGCAATTGCTCCATTTTTGAGAAGCTCTCGCGCGATTATCGTCCTCTGAATTTGGTTGGTACCTTCGTAAATTTGGCAAATCTTAGCATCACGATAGAGCCGTTCAACCTCAAAACCTCTTATGTATCCAACTCCACCAAATACCTGCACTGCATCAGAACTGCGTTTAACGGCTATATCTCCAGCAAAACACTTTGCCATCGAACAATGCATCGTTGCATCTTCTCCAAAATCAATTTTTTCCGCTGCAGATTTAGTCAACAAACGCGCTGCCTGAACATCTTTTGCCATATCTGCTAACAACCACTGTATACCCTGAAATTCAGAAATAGCATTATTGAATTGTTTACGTTCTTTTGCATACTCAATCGCTGCTTCTAAGCCCGCTTGTGCAATACCAACTGCTAACGCTGCTATACCTACACGACCCTTATCCAAAACACTCATCATCATATGAAAACCGCGCCCAGCTTCACCTAATAACGCTGTTTCAGGCAGCATTACACTGTCAAAGTTTAAAGCCCCTACTTGGCTCGCTCGCTGTCCCATTTTGTGCTCTTTGAGCCCTCTAGATACACCTTTCGCGTGCAAATCTACTATAAAAATCGACATACCACGGTGTCCGGCGTCAGGATCGGTTCTTGCTAATACAAAACCCAGGTCCGCGACAGGTGCATTATGAATCCAGATTTTACCACCGTTTAATATCCAGCCACCATCACATTTTGTTGCACTAGTTCGAATACCAGATACATCTGTTCCAGCTTCCGCCTCAGATATACAGTAAGCAACCAACTTCTTCGCTGACATGATGTCAGATAAGACCTCAATCTTTTGCTGTGGAGTTCCATGACGCACTAAAAGTGTTGTTATAAGTTCAATTAATCCACACTGATCGGCCACAGATGCATAACCACGGCTCAATTCCTCCATCACAAGAGCATAAGTAACAGTATCAAACCCAGGGCCACCTTCATCTTCAGGTACGCAAATACCAAACAATCCCAATTCACCCATCTGCAGGTACAATTCATGTGGAAATTTTTCTGATTCATCTAATTCTTGAGCTATTGGCCGAATATTTTCATTAGAAAAACTCCTCGCCATATCTCTTACCTGTAACTGAGTTTCACGCGACATAATTCACCTTTCAAAACAATTTTAGTGCTTACCAGTATTGTTCGGAGCGGCCTTCAATCCTACCGACTGCAAAGCTGCATTGGCACATTCTAAATCTTGATGATCCATTGCGCCGGAAACACCAATACCTCCTACGCAGTCTCGAACATCATAAATAGGAATACCACCAGTCCAAGTGATTAACCTGTTGCGTGTACCTACCCCCAGAGAAAGACCAGCTGAGGAGGCCATCCGTTCTCCAAATTCATGCGTAGCTTTTCCAAGAGTGGCGGCTGTGAAGGCCTTATCAATAGCAAACTCCACTGCTGCAGGTATAACATCATCCGTCCTCATGAAGGCGATTAAAACGCCAGACCGATCGCATACAGCAACAGTAATCTCCCAACCTTTATCATTTGCATAGTTTAAGGCCGCTTGTGCCATGATTAAACCAGCGTTTGATGACAAATCTCTCTTGTTCGAAATCATGAAACCTCGTCTTGATCAGAATCAAAAATTACATTAGTAACTATATAGTTACTTTTTAGGAGGGAAAATGCAACCTCAATACAAAAACAAATTTGGACGGGTTGATTTAAATGTTTCCGCTTTCGGGTTTGGAACCGCACCAGTTGGAAACATTTTCAAGGAAATCGACGAGAAAACGTCTGATGATATGTTTCAAGCGGCATGGAAAGCCGGTATACGTTTTTACGACACCGCACCAATGTATGGTCATGGATTATCGGAGTATCGGACAGGATATTCCCTTCGTTGGAAAAATCGAGATGACTTTATATTATCTACTAAAGTCGGTCGATTGTTGCATCCAGCAAAAAAAGAGACGATCAATTATGCTCCGTGGACAAATGCTGGCAGGTTTGAAGTCGAGTTTAATTATTCCTATGATGCGACAATGCGCTCTGTAGAAGACAGCCTGCAACGCATGGGATTAGAGTCAATTGATATCCTTTTTATACACGACATTGATCGTTTCACTCGTGGTGATGAGCAGCCAGAAGTATTCAAAACCGCAATGGATGGCTCATGGAAAGCACTGTCGAGCCTTCGTGATCAGGGCTTAGTCAAGGCAATAGGAGTTGGTGTTAATGAGTGGGAAGTATGTCATGCGGCACTAGAACAACGCGATTTTGACTGTTTCCTGCTTGCTGGCAGATACACACTTCTTGAACAAGAGGCACTGGATGACTTTTTACCACTATGTGAAAAAAGAGGTGCTGCTGTGGTAGTCGGTGGTGGTTTTAACTCAGGCATACTAGCGACCGGAGCAATTCCCGGTGCAAAGTACAATTATTCACCAGCACCAGAAAAGATCATGGTTAGGGTGAAAGAAATTGAGAATGTTTGCGCAGAATATAATGTTCCACTCCCAGCAGCGGCTTTACAATTTGTGGTAGCGCACCCTGCGATACCAACCTTTATGGCTGGTACGCGAACTGTGGAACAACTTGAGCAAAATCTTAATTGGTTTTCTTATGAAATTCCGAATGAGTTTTGGAAAACTCTTAAGAGTAAAAATTTAATTAGCGAAGAAGCACCAACACCATAAATATTCATAAAAAGAGCACCATTAATAACGTGGCGCTCTCTTTTCTTTAAATGCTGAAATGCCTTCTATGACATCATCCTCTGAGGAGACAAGCCTACCCGCGAGCATGTCGATAGCATTTTCAGCACCTTCAGGCTCTGCTGCATTTACCATACATTTTGCTACCTGGCTGGCAATAGGGCTTCTTGCGCAGAGCTTATTAGCGATTGTCTTCGCATAAGACAAACCTTCGCCAACGGGAACTACGAAATCTACCAGACCCAATAGCTTTGCATCCTTGGCAGAAAAAATTTCACCACAAAGTAACATACGACGCACTGGTTGAGCGCCAAACCTTCTGACAAGTCGTTGGGTGCCAGACCAACCTGCAACGACGCCAATAGAGGTTTCCGGCTGTCCCAACTTGCAAGTAGTCTCTGCAATACGCAGATCTGCACACGCAGCCAGCTCTAGCCCACCTCCATATGTTACACCATTCAAGACGGCTATCAAAGGCTGGCGTAATTGAGCTAGCGCATCAAATGTTCTATTACCTTCTCTCAGCCATGTATTCGAAAATTGATCAGGCGAAAGTTCGCCCCATTCAGTTATATCACCACCGGCCGAAAAGACCCCATTTTCACCTGTCAAAACTGCAACATTGATTTCGCTACTCGAATTAAGTAGCCGACAAATAGATTCCAACTCTTCAATTGTCGTCATGTCTAATGCATTTTTTTTCTCCGAACGTATCATCGTCACAACAGCGATTTTGTGTTCAAACTCTAATTTAAAGCGACTGAATCTTTGGATCACGAGCTTAGCTCCAGATTACAGGGTCCTTCGCTGAATAATGATTTGTCCATCACGCTTAATTCTGATGAAATTTTGATTTCTGTCGCTGCCTGATCCAAAATATCTTTTTTCAAATCGATGCCCGGAGCAACTTCAACTATGGTCAAACAGCCATCTATAAGTTTTATAACACACCGCTCCGTCACGTATGTAACGTCCTGTCCTTGTCTTTTTGCTTTTGGTCCTGAAAATGAAACCTGGTCAACTTCTTCAACAAATTTTGGAATTTTTCCTTCTTGATCGATTTTTATTTTGTTGTTCTCAATTCGCATTCTAGCCCCAGCATTAAAGTTACCCGAAAATACAATTTTCCTTGCTCGAGATGTGATATCAACGAAACCCCCTGCTCCAGCAGTTCGATGAGGTACTGCAGACAATCTTGAAACATTAACTGAACCATTACGCCCAACTTCCAAAAAAGAAAGCAGTGATGCATCAAACCCTGCAGCTTGGAAGTAACTAAACTGATTAGGAGAAGTAACAAATGCTTCCGCATTTGCAGAGCAACCAAACTTAAAATCCAGTAACGGTATGCCTCCAATTGCTCCTTGCTCGATAACCCAGGTTACTTCACCATGACATCCCTCCTCCAAAAGGATTCGAGGAACGTTTGCAGATATTCCAAAACCTATATTTACGGCCCAGCCGCGCCTTAATTCCTGCGCCACTCTCCGCGCAATTACTTTATTCACGCCAAATTCTTGAAATTTAAAACTATCTAAGGGCCTAATCAGCTCACCTGAAATAGCAGGATCATACTCCGTTGCAGTGGTTTGAAGCATATCGGGTGCCTCAACCACCACATCGACTAAAATACCGGGAACATGAACATTATGTGGACGCAAGCTGCCATTTTGTTCCACCCGACGTACCTGCGCAATTACCAAACCACCATTATTCCGCGCAGCAAGTGCCATTTCCATAGCCCCTAAATAAGCACCTTCCTGCTCAAAACTGATATTACCCCGCTCGTCAGACACTGACCCACGAATGATACTTACATCCGGCGTCAACGATTTGAAGAAAAGCCATTCCTCTTCTTCAAATGACTCTACCCGAACGATAGGTTCCTCGGCAGCACGGCTATTCATGGCACAACCTTCAAGCCTTGGGTCAACAAATGTCTCCAGCCCTACTTTAGTAAAGACTCCTGGACGTTTGGCAGCACCCTCTCTCAACATATCGAATATAATTCCGGACGGTACATTATAAGCCGCAAGCTGGTTTGAAGTAATCATTTGCCAAATTTTTGGGGGCTCGGCTTTAGTTGGCCCCGATATATACGAGCCCCCAATTATTTTCTTTAACATGCCAGGTTTCGCAATGTGTTCAGTCCCTGGAGACCCAAACATATCACCTGCGGCGATTGGATGAATTGCTGTTAAATTTTTTGGATGCTGCTCAGTATCAAATCTTTTACCAAGCGCTTTTAGGATAAAATCGGGACAACAGAGACCACTAGATGAATTCACTGCGAGAATTGCATTGTCAGGTATAAGTTTCACCGCATCTGAGACAGATTTTATCTTTGACATTTATATAATCCAGTTTTAAATGATTTAAGTAACCATCTAGTTAATTATAATCTGTACTGTGTTAATAAATCAAGTGGTAGGATAGACTAAAATCACGATTTCTTATTGAAATTGTTAAAGGAATACCAAGATATGAATCTTTTATTTCAAAAAAATTTCCAACGTGTGTTTGGAACATTTCCACTTACTGGAAACCAACTGCGTGACTCGATAGAAACAGCAGCTGACGTTGGATATAGGGCATTCGATACTGCACAAATGTATGGCAACGAAAGAGAAACAGGGCTAGCACTACGTGACACTAAGATACCAAGATCGGAGCTATGTATAATTTCAAAAATTCATCCCGATAATTATACAGAAGCTAACTTTATTAAGTCTTTGGAGTTAAGCTTATCAGATTTACAAATTGACCAATTAGACGTTTTGTTCCTGCACTGGCCACCAACGCAGATCGCATTCGACGCAACTCTCGAACTACTGGAAAAAGCTCATGATCTAAAACTTGTCAATGCTATCGGTATATCAAACTTTAATTCGCAAATGATGGAAAGAACCAACGCTAAAATCCAGACTAAAATTTTAGCTAACCAAGTGGAGTTTCATCCATTAATTGATCAGGGTGTCCTACTTAGAAAAGCTTCCGAAACAGAAATTCCGCTAATGTCATATTCTGCCATAGCTCGTGGAAAAATTTTTGAGTTTGAGATTTTACACAAAATAGCAAGTGAATATGGGAAAACACCTGCCCAGATTGTATTGAGATGGGTTTTGCAAAAAGGAGTTATCGCCAATTCAATGTCGACAAACAAGAAAAACATTGAAGCTAATTACAACATTATGGATTTCACCTTGTCATCGATAGACATGGCGAGAATTGATACGCTGAATAAAACTGGATTTCGAGTGGTAACTAAAGAAAAAGCGCCATGGGCACCAGATTGGGACTAATAGTTTCCTCGAATTAAATCAGCTGCTTTTTCCCCTATCATAATCGTTGGTGCGTTTGTATTTGAGCCTACTAGACTAGGCATAACTGAACTATCGCACACTCGAAGACTATCAATTCCCCGCACACGTAATTTTGGGTCTACGACTGACATTTCATCAATGCCCATTTTGCAAGTACAGGTCGGATGATATGATGTTCGGCCATACTGCCGCGCGTAATTTTCAAAATCAGACTGCGTCTTCACTTCTGCGTCTGGAAATCTTATTTTCTTTATGTATTTCTTAAGACTTTTCTGATTAAACATCTCTACGGATAACTTAACGCCCTCAGCAGACGTCTTCAAATCATCTGGATGTCCTAAGTAATTTGGATCAACCAATGGCGCATCCAAAGGATTTGCGGACCGTAACTTGACTGTTCCTCTAGCCTTGGGCCTTAGTGTGTAGGAATTTAATGTGATACCACTGGATCCTTCTGGAACACTTGGCACACCTTCTTCAGCACCCGCACCCGCCAAGAAATGAAACTGAAGATCAGGTATTGCCGCTCCAGCACTTGAATACCAAAAAGCTCCACCCTCTACGACGTTTGATGTTACTGGACCCGATTTAAAAAGTGCATATTGCGCCCCAGCCCAGAGCATCCAGTGTAATTTATTATATTTATCTAGGCTGTAGTGGCCGTTAAGCTCTGCTACTATGTCTATTCCAAAGTGATCATGGAGGTTTTTTCCAACACCTGATAGATTATGTACAACATCGAGACCTAAACTGGCCAAGTGATCAGCGGGCCCAATACCCGACAACATTAATAACTTTGGAGAACCAATGGCGCCAGCAGTGATGATAACCTCTGAATTTGCATTAACTGTGTGCATAGCACCATTTTGCGAGTATTCAACGCCAACTGCGCGCCCTGATTTCACAATTATACGATGAACCAAAACATTTGTGTCCACTGTTAAATTTGATCGCTTCATAGCTGGCCTTAGGTAACCCACAGCCGCTGAGCATCGCTTCGAATTTTTAACCGTTAATTGATAAAAACCACAACCTTCTTGCTTGGCCCCATTAAAATCGGGATTGTAAGGCACCCCCAATTCTTGGCAGGAACGCACAAATGCCCGTGTCATCTCTTGCGGATCTTGCAGGTTTGAAACACCAAGCGGACCTTCGCTGCCGTGCCATTCACCACTGAGTACTGAATTTCCTTCAGACTTTAAAAAATACTGCTGTATTTCCTGAAATGACCAACCTTCAGCGCCCTCTTCGTTTGCCCATCGGTCGTAATCAGCTGGATTACCTCGGGTAAAAATTTCGGCATTGATTGAAGAACCACCGCCAAGTACCTTACCCTGCGCATAAGGAATTTCACGATTGTTTGCGAATTTCTGAGGTACTGTATTGAAGCCCCAAGTTCGCGGTCCTGCAGTTAGTTTCGAAAAACCTACCGGCATATGAATATATGGGTGAGAGTCTTTCCCACCAGCCTCCAATAGCAATACGTTTACAGCCTCATTTTCCGTCAATCGGTTAGCGATAACGCATCCTGATGACCCACCCCCAACAATGATATAATCAAAACTCTTGTTTGCCATCATTCAATCCAATGATCTCTATCACCAATAGCCATATGTATTGATTTTATCTGCGTATATTCTTCAATACCATATTTGCCCGCTTCACGACCCCAACCAGATTGCTTAAAACCTCCTAAAGGTAATTCAGGTCCCCCAGCTAAAGTTGTATTGGCCCAAAACCTACCTGCCTTAACATTACGCGAAACTTGCAAAATCTTATCCACATTTTTACTCCAGACCGATGCAGCCAAACCATAATCTGTATCATTTGCGAGCATAATTGCCTCTTCAACTGTATCAAATGGCGTCACACTTATGACAGGGCCAAAAATTTCATCTCGAAAAATTGACATTGAGGGGTGGACATCTTCAAATACAACTGGTCCGACAAATTGACCGTTTTTCGTTTTGATTTCGCCGCAACCGAAACTCATTACTGCACCTTCAGCTTCCCCTTTTTTAATATATGAAAGGATTGTGGTGTTTTGTGCGTCAGTCGTAATAGCACCCATTTGCGTGCTGGGATTTAATGGGTCACCAACTATGACTTTTCCAAGCTTTTCTTTCAAAAGTTCAGTAAATTTGCCCATCACATCGCGTTCGACTAACAACCGCGAACCTGAAACGCAGCACTGTCCAGTATTAAAGCACATACCAAAAGCAACACCGTCAGCAGCATCATGTAGGTTCGCATCGGAAAAAACAATTTGTGGGTTTTTTCCACCTAATTCCAAACCAAGTTTTTTAAAATTGGTTTCACCAGAAGCACAAATAACATTTTTTCCAACAGCCGTTGATCCCGTGAAAGAAATCATGTCTACATTACGATTTTCGCATAATGCTTGTCCGACAACCGGACCAGTACCAGTTACCACATTCATTACACCGTTTGGCAGACCTGCTGATGTCAAAATTTCCGCCAAAATTAATGTGGTTGCAGATGTATATTCCGATGGTTTAGCAACGATTGTGCAACCAGCAGCCAAGATATACGGTACTCGTTCACAGAGAATTAGAAAAGGGAAGTTCCAAGGTGTAATTAAGCCTACAACACCTACTGGCTCTCTCGTAACAACTCCAAATAATTGTTCACCTAAATTATTGTAGCTCTCACCATTTATCGTACGGGAAAGACCGCTGGCATATTCAAACATATCAGCACAACCAGACACCTCACCATTAGTTTGCGAAATCGGTTTGCCAGTCTCCAATGTTTCCCAGTAAGCGATTTCGCTTTGCCGTTCTCGGATTAATGCTGCAGCTTTTAGAAGAACCCCGGCTCTTTCTGCACCACTTTTACCGGACCAAACTTTGTTATCAAACGACTTTCGAGCTGAAGCTACTGCTAGATCTACATCGTCAATTCCAGCACAGGCGATTTCCGTAACAGGACAATCATGTGCCGGTGAATAACGAACAGTGAACTTGCCTGATTGGGAGGGTTTCATTTCACCATCAAGGTAAATTCCGAATTGTCTGGCGCTGGAAGGAACATTGGAAAAGTCTAGCGTTTGTTGCATGTGTTCGCTCCTTTAATCATTTAACGATTGTAAGCTTTGATCTATCGATTGTGAAAACAATTGCTACGATCAATATTAAACCGAACACCATTTGCTGATGCGTTGCATCGACCTCTAAATACAGCATTGAAGCACGGATCACGGCAACAATTGCGGTACCTACCAAAGTGTTAACAACGCCACCAACGCCCCCTGTAAGTGGTGTACCTCCAACAAGAACTGCAACGATCGCCGGGAGCAAGAAACCATTAGCGATACTTGGTGCACCACCAGATAATTTAATGGAAAAAATAACACCAGCTAGTGCAGCCATAGCACCAGAAAGTGCAAAAGCTAGAACCTTAACTCGCGCAACTTTCATACCCGATGCTGCGGCCGCTAATTCGGCAGCTCCTACAGCCTTGAGTTTACGTCCCAGAACCGTTTTACGCTCGATAATCAAGGCTAAAAAAAATACAACCGCACCAACAAACAATATATTTGGTACAATACCTGAGCTTGACAACATCCATCCAAATAATGCGTCTCGTTTTTCAGCGTTCATATACAATGCCCGATTACCGGATAACCACTGCGCTAAAGAATAACAGACCCCACCTATGGCAAGCGTAGAAATAAATGATGGGACCAAAAATCGCGTAGTGATGACTCCTGAAGCAGCCCCGAGGGCTGCCCCTACTAGTATGCAAAAAGGCACAATTAAAAAGCCTAACGAGGCCAAGTATAACGAAGCAATTACAGTAATCATATTAGCCATTGATTGCGCCGACAGATCGATCCCACCAATGTAAATCGCGAAGGTCAACCCTAAAGCCATAATAAACAATGGGACAATATCCCCTAGTAGGATTAAAAGGCTACTCAAATTCCAAAAGTTGGGGTCTACAAGTCCAACTGCTAATACCAGCACAAATAGGGTAACCCAGTGGTAATTTGATCTTAACAATTCACGCATTTCTCATCTCATGTCATAGCTGAAACTAAATCGAATGGTGTGACGTTCTGTGTTGATGTATCAAAAACACTCACAGTCTTTCCATCTTTCATCACCAGGATCGTATGGGCTAAACCTATCGCTTCTTCAAAAGTATCCGGTACCACAATAAGGCCAATCCCAGCCGCACACATTTCTCTTATCATCCCATAAACATCTTGTTTTGCTCCGATGTCTAAGCCCCGAGTTGGGTGATCCAGCATCATTAATTTAGCACCAGATGATCGCCATTTCGCTAACACAACCTTTTGCTGGTTTCCTCCTGAAAGTCTTCCACAGTCTGCAGATATTGATGGCGTTTTGATGGACAGTCGATCTACCCATTTCCTTGCCAAATTTCGCTCTTCATTTTGTTTCAAAAAACCAAATCGATTGAAATTTTTTAATTGGGATGAGGTTATGTTTTCAGTTACGTCCATAGAAGAAAAAATACCTTCTATTTTTCGTTCTCGCGGCATATACCCAACACCATTTGAAACTGCATCAAATGGTGATTTAATCGATAGTGTTTCATTCCCAAAGTAAGCAATATTCCCTTCTTCCGGGGGTTCCATTCCAAAAACTGATCGCAATATAGCTTCGCGACCAGAACCCTCAGTTCCAACTAAACATACCACTTCAGATTTTCGTACCTTCAAATTGATGTTTTTTAGTTTTGACCTTAAGGAAATATTTTTTATATCGAGAATGACCGACGATGCATCAAATTGTTTTCTTTCGTCTTGCTTATAGTAACCACTGTCGATTTCACGACCTACCATCGCTGACTGTATACTTTCTGGTCTCGCTGCAGCAGCAGTCACCTCGTCAACAACCTCGCCGTCTTTCAATACGTAAATACGGTCAGATAGACTAATTACTTCGTCGAGTCGGTGAGAAACAAAAATGAAAGCTGCTCTCTCTCTCAGTTGATTAACTAATTTAAAAAGAAGTTGTACTTCATCCTCTGATAATACTGACGTCGGTTCATCCAGCAGAATTACCAGATTATTTTTCGTACGTTCTTCTAAAGTCAAAACCTTTGCAAGTTCAACAAGTTGGCGTTGCGCAAATGACAGATCAAAAGTTTGAATGCGAGCATCAATTTCTAAACCAACCTTTGCTAACTGAAAATTAGCGGCTACTTCCATTTTTTTAAAATCGATTATTCCAAACTTCTTAAACTCTCTTTCTCTACCCAGAAAAATGTTTTCCATTACTGAGAGATTGCCAATTAATGATTGCTCTTGGAAAACCATTCCAATGCCATTCTGCATTGCATCTCTGGGTGACGTGAACTGTTTTTGGCGCCCATCGATCAATATTGTCCCATCGTCCGCCTGGTATGCTCCAAAAATAATTTTCATTAAAGTAGACTTTCCGGCACCATTTTCGCCAACAAGCCCCACAATTTCACCCTTGTTGACCCTAAAATTAATGTTGCTCAGCGCCTTAACCGGTCCAAAAGTTTTGTTTACATTTTTAAATTCTAGCATACAAAACCTCTTACTTCACAAAGCGTATGCTTGATCGGTTAGTAGATAAAATAACCGCTGCAATTACCAGCAATCCTAAGACTCCATCTTGTAGATAATCAGGCAAACCAATTACCACCATGCCATTGTTGATTACGGCAACAATCAAGACCCCAATTAATGCATTGAATACACCACCAATTGCGCCCCAAAGCGCAACACCTCCCACGACGGCGGCTGTTATTGACAAAAACATCAAATTTGCGCCGGTTACCGACTCAGCTTGACCAAGCTTTGCAACTTGTAAAATACCTGCCAAAGCATAATAAAAACCTGCGAGCGAAAAAGCCAAAATTCGCGTTCTTTGAACCGGAACACCTGAAGCTGCCGCAAGATCTTCAGCTCCCCCAATCGCATATAAATTACGGCCCAAGACTGTAAATTTCTGGATTAAAATACCCACAACCAGAAAAAATCCAGCTACATAAACCATTAGTGGGAAACCTTGCAATCTATATGTCAGTAACGAACGGAAAACATCGTCATCAATACGAACGATTCCACCGCCTGTAAGCAAAACAGTGGCTCCAACACCGACAAACCCCATTGCCAAACTTGACATGAACGACGGTATCATCAGTTTTGCATGAATAAAGCCATTTACCGCACCATAAGCTGCACCAGCTAGCAGAGCAGCTACGATAGCTATCCAACCTCCCGACGCTAAATTTCCACCAAAAAACAAAAAACAAAAACAAAATGTCACGGCGGTGAGGGATACCGCTCCTTCCATCGAGAGGTCAATCGATCCCATCAAAATTATGAAAGTGACGCCAATTGCTACCATCAAAAATGGCGAAGCTGCAATCGCAATTCTAGCAAAATTTCTCAAAGAAAAGAAATTGGGGTTTAGAGCAGTGAAAAAAATTATTAATACCAAAAGCACGATTATTGGCATTAACGATTGAAGCTTTAGGTTTTTTAGCATTGTAACCACTTAATACAGATAAGGCGGGCTATTATTACCCGCCTCATCATTGGGAGCAACTACTTATATTGGATTTGACCTGCAGATAATCCCCAGCGATCACTCCAGTCATAAGTTGGGGTGGATTCGAGGTAAGTGGCTTTGAACTCAGCTGCATCGTCTGCAGTCACCAAAATTGATGGCCCATAGAACTCTCGATGCGCATTTGGCTCCTCAGAAGGCTTGAATGCTCCTATTGCCGCCTGATGCGCTAATGCAAGCGCAATACCACCGCCCCAATGTGGGTTAGTGAAGACAGTCGCTAGTAAGTCACCTTGCATAACAAGGTCCACTGCTTCTGGATTACCGTCAAAGGCTGTTATTGGCATGTTTGTTATGCCCTCGGCTTTGAGTGCCTCAATAACACCGTAGGCCATATTATCGTTAGCGCAATGCACACCCTTAATTTCGTCGCCATAGCGTGTTAGCAAACTAGACATTACTTCCGCCGCTTTCGTGGTGTCCCAGTCTGCAGATTGTACGTCTAGCAACTCTACGTCAGAATAATCTTTTAAAGCGTTCTTTAACCCGTCTAGTCGTTCAATCGCTGGGATATTCGCAGGAATACCGCCGATGTGGACTACACCGCCTTTTCCACCCATTTTATCGATCAATAAACGAGCAGCATCTTCCGATGGCTTTTCACCAGACCAGGACAAGTGTGCAACATAATTGTCTCCTATATCCCAAGGATGCAGATCGTCAGTTTTGTTCCAAATTGTTGAAATGTATCCGCCAGCTTCACGTACGGCTTCAACGACTGGACGCGCATTAGGGCTGTCGTTAGCATCGCAAGCAATTGCGCCTTTACCGCCATTTTTAGCTAGAAAGGCTTTGATATCAGCAAGAGATTTTTCTGATGAACCCTCATTGATTAGATTTGTCATATCAGATGCCGACATTCCCAGGCTCTCAACATAAGCTTCTCCACCTGAAACAATCGCATTCCAATATGCAGAAGCTCTATCACGGTAACTCCAAGCCATTGACCAACCGCCATGCGATCCCGCTTGAGCCGAAGTGGCACTCCATGGGCCGACAACAGCTGCAGATGTCAGACCAGCTGCTGCTGAACTAAATAAAAAGTTCCTGCGCGAAATTTTCTCGCGCTCAATAAAATCTTTGATAAACGTTGACATTGAATTTCTCCCTATTGGTTTTAAGACTACAAATTTATCACCTAATGCACTAACTAGTTACTTACATAAAAAATACATTGTCAAGTTTAAAGATGCACAAATTTACTCTTTTCGCCTCGCCAGAATTTTGACAATCTAAGTGTATTTCAATAAAACCATTAGACATAATTGAGGTTGTATGATGCCTAAAATCAGCGATGTTCGGAAAAGGGATGCAGAAGCAACCAAAAAAAGAATTTTGCTTTCAGCTAAAAAAGCATTTGCAAAGAAAGGCTTAGCTGGCGCCAGAGTAGATGATATTGCTGAAAATGCTTCAGCTAACAAACGAATGATCTATCATTACTTTGGAAACAAGGAAGCACTCTTCCTGAAAACTTTGGAAGACGCTTACCTTGACATTCGCTTGGCAGAACAAAAACTTGAGCTTAATGAGATACCAGCAAAAGATGCGCTTGATAAACTCGTCTGCTTCACTTGGAATTACTATATCGAGAATCCAGAATTCATCAATCTGGTCAATAGCGAAAATCTACATCGGGCCAAACATTTGAAACAATCGAAAATTATCAGTGAGATCAGTCAAAAATTTATATCAATGGTAGGCAAATTGCTTGAAAGAGGCGTTGCAGAGAGAGTTTTTCGAGATGACGTGGATCCTATTCAATTGAATATCACTATAGCGGCTATAGGATATTATTATCTAACAAACAGACATACAGGTTCAATTATCTACCAACGAAATCTTGGATCAAAAGAGGCATATGACGAACGCCTCGAATTCAATTTGAATACAATCAGACGACTGGTTCACGTATAATCACCGCACCATGACACCTATCCACGCTGCCCTTGTTCGGTTGAATGCTGCCCCTCAAAAGATTGGCTTTTGGGAGGTACAGCTTGAGAATGTAATAAAGCGCGCTGAGTTTTTGGATGATTTTGATGCTAAGCAAGTTTCAAAAGATTGTCGTTTCACCAACGAGTAAACGGGGGAAATGTGATGTAGTGTTACACGGCGCTTTAGCACCCATACTTCAATACGCAAGCGCCCCTGACGAAGGGGGTACAAAATCATCTAACGTTGGTAGGGTCTTGCTGGTTGCGGGAGTAGGATTTGAACCTACGACCTTCAGGTTATG
>CENO01012922.1_pt1 | contig 18222 bp, 15 predicted proteins | sample 530271 | NCBI WGS metagenome assembly CENO01 (sample SAMEA2619857, study PRJEB7988) | marine metagenome | biome: marine biome (ENVO:00000447); feature: surface water layer (ENVO:00002042); material: "saline water (ENVO:00002010), including plankton (ENVO:xxxxxxxx)" | depth 5 m | reverse complement strand
GTTGAAAAGTCTCGAGACTATATTTCCATTTATAACCAAATTACTGAGGATGAGTCAATTTTAGAAGGTGATGATGAAGAGTTAAAAAAAATTGTCAAGGATGAATTAGAAGATTTAAAAAACCAAGCAAGTGGTATCGAAGACGAGCTAAAAATTTTACTGCTACCTCGAGATCCAAATGACGATAAGAATATTATTATTGAGATACGTGCAGGTACTGGTGGTGATGAAGCAGCTCTTTTTGCTTCCGATCTTTACAGATTATACACAAGGTTTGCTGAGCGCAATAATTGGCAATATAAAGTTATGGAATCTAGCCCTATTGGTATTGGTGGTTACAAAGAACTGATAATGTCAATCAATGGTGATGGCGCTTATGGAATGTTGAAGTTTGAAAGCGGGGTTCATAGGGTACAAAGAGTTCCAAAAACTGAGACCAGTGGAAGAGTTCACACGTCAGCTGCAACGGTAGCTATATTACCTGAAGCTGAAGAGGCAGATGTGCAGGTCGTTGATGCTGATTTAAAAATTGATACATATAGGGCAAGCGGAGCGGGAGGACAGCACGTAAACAAAACTGAGTCTGCTATCCGCATAACACATATTCCATCAGGTCTGGTCGTTACGTGTCAAGATGAAACATCTCAACACAAAAACAAAGCTGCGGCTTTAAAGGTTTTGAGATCAAGATTGCTTGCTGCAGAGCAAGAGCAATTGGCTAAGGAACGCGCAGCAGCCAGAAAAGATATGGTTTCAACTGGAGATCGATCCGCTAAAATACGAACGTATAATTTTCCCCAAGGAAGAATTACTGATCACAGAATAAACTTTACAGCCTACAATTTGGACGGAGTAATGGATGGAGAATTAAATGAATTAATTGAAAATCTAATATTAGCTGACCAGCAAACAAAACTTACCGAAGTTGTTTGAAGGTTGGAAAAAGTTCAAGCAAAGAAGCGCACGTGGAGAGTCATTGATTTAATAGAATGGGGTGAGGATTACTTTAATAAGCATAGCTTTGAAGGACCAAGACAAGAAATAGAATGGCTCCTTTGTGATCTCTTAGATTGCAAACGTATTGACCTTTATGTGAAATTTGAAGAAATTGTACCTCAAAGCAAACTTTCAACTCTAAATCAATGGATTAAAAAAAGATTAAATAGAATGCCTTTACAATATATTACTGGAAAGACTGAATTCTATGGTAATCGTATTTTTGTAGATCAAGAAGTCTTAATACCTCGCCCAGAAACAGAGCGTCTTGTAGACATTGCATTGGAAGAAATGAAAACAATAGTTAATCCAAAAATTCTTGAGATAGGTACCGGTTCTGGGTGTATATCAATATCGATTGCAGCGCATCGAACTGATGCTAACATTATAGCTACAGATATTTCTCAAAGCGCATTAGAAAAAGCAAAAGAAAATTCTAAATATCATAACATTAAAAATATTGAATTTAAACTTTTAGATATAATAAAAGAGATGCCAGAAGGTAATTATGATTTAGTTATTTCAAACCCTCCTTACATTGGAATAGAGGAGCTAAATAGCGTTATGAAAGATGTTAAAGATTTTGAACCTTTGATTGCGTTAACTGATAATCAAGATGGGTTAAGTTTTTATAGGAGACTATCAACATTAGGCACGAAATTGCTGAAAAAACATGCAGCAATGGTTCTTGAGGTAGGATTATATGATCATCCGGTTAAAGCGGTTGAAATTTTTAAAAGCAATGGTTATAAAAATGTTAATTTATTTAAAGATTATAATCACGATAATAGAGTTTTAAGAGTGAAAATATAAATGAAATCTGAATTTGTACATTTACACAACCACTCAGACTACAGTCTTTTGGATGGTGCCCAAACTGTTCAAACACTAGTTAATACCATTGATGATCTTAATATGGATTCGGTCGCGCTCACAGAGCATGGCAACTTATTTAGCGTTATCCCTTACTATAAATCAGCAAAAAAAGCAGGTGTAAAACCAATTATAGGCTGTGAGACCTACGTAGCAGTCGGAAGTAGATTTGAAAAAAAAGCCAGATCTGATGGCGGCTGGGGCAATAACCATCTCGTCCTGCTAGCTCAAAATTATACTGGATATCAAAACTTAATGAAGCTGGTAACCCATGGATACCTAGAAGGTTTTTATTATAGACCTAGGATTGACGTTGATTTGTTGAAAGAGCACAGCGAGGGATTGATCTGTTTATCAGGATGCCTCAAAGGTGAAATACCAGAAAGAATGATTAAAGATGATTGGAAAGGAGCAAAAGACGCAGCGCTTCGCTTTGCAGAAATCTTTGAAGATCGATTTTACCTTGAAGTCCAAAATCATGGAATTCCTGATGAAATACAAAACATTAAAAATATGAAAAAGTTAAGCTCAGAGCTTAATTTACCTATGGTCGCTACTAACGACGCTCACTACGCAAAACATGAGCATTGGGAGGCGCACGACGTTCACATCTGTCTTGGAACTGGAAAGGATAGAGACGACCCAAAGCGGTTAAGATATGCAACCCCTGAGTTCTATTTTAAAACACAAGATCAAATGTTTGAAATGTTCAAAGATGTACCGGGAGCAATAGAAAACACAAGAAAGATTGCAGACAGCATAGACTTTGAAATTCCTATGGGCGATTATCACCTACCTAACTTTCCAATTCCCTCTGATGCAAAAAACTCTAATCCGGATGAATATTTAAAATCATTATGTGTTGAAGGGGTAAAGAGTAGGTATGGAGATTATTCACCTGAATTAGAATCTAGATTAAATCACGAGCTAGGTGTCATAGAAAAGATGGGCTTTGCTGGATACTTTTTGATAACCGCAGATTTTGTTAAATACGCAAAAGATAACATGATACCTGTTGGTCCTGGAAGAGGCTCTGCGGCAGGAAGTCTTGTTTCGTATTCTTTAGGCATTACCACTGTAGATCCCATACGGCATAAGCTCCTCTTTGAGAGATTTTTAAATCCTGATAGAATCAGTATGCCAGATATTGATATAGACTTTTGTATTGAGCGTAGAAGTGAAGTGATCGATTATATTAAAACTCAATATGGAGAAAATTCTGTAACACAAATCATTACTTTTGGAAAAATGAAGGCTCGCCAAGTTGTTAGGGATGTAGGAAGAGTGCTAGGTTATTCTTTTGGAGAGGTTGATAAGCTTGCCAAAATGATTCCAACCACTCTTAACATAACCCTTGATGAGGCCCTAGAGCAAAGCCCTGAATTAAAGGCTGCTTCTAAAGGTGAATTCAAAGAGCTATTGGATTATTCTAAAATTCTTGAAGGGATGAATCGTCATGCGTCTATTCATGCAGCTGGAGTTGTGATTGCGCCAGGTGAACTAACAGATTATGTACCGCTATATCGTTCTTCACAAGGTGATATAACTTCTCAATATGATATGAAAGGTCTTGAAGACTTAGGACTATTGAAGCTTGATTTTCTTGGACTTAGAAACCTCACTGTTATTGATAATGCGATAAAGCTAATCGAAGAAAATGGAAATAAGATAGATATAGAAAATATTCCTCTAGACGACCAGGAAGTATACAAGCTATTTACAAAAGGCCTCACTATTGGTGTATTTCAGTTTGAATCTTCTGGAATGAGAGAATTTCTAAAAAAGCTCAAGCCAACTGCTATTGAAGATCTGATTGCTATGAATGCTCTTTATAGACCTGGACCAATGAATAACATTGATGACTTCATTAAACGCAAACATGGCAAAACAGATATTCAATATCTTCATCCAAGCATGGAAGAGATTCTAAAAGAAACGTATGGAATTATTGTATATCAAGAGCAGGTGATGCAAATAGCAAATGAAGTAGCAGGTTTTTCATTAGCTGAAGCGGATATAATGCGCAGAGCGATGGGTAAAAAAATTAAAAAACTAATGGACGAATTAAAAATAAAGTTCATTGATGGCGCACAGAAAAAAAACAATATTGAACCAGAAATGGCCAAGCAGATTTATGAATTAATAGAAAAATTTGCAGAGTATGGGTTCAATAAAAGTCATTCGACAGCTTATGCCTATGTTGCTTATCAAACTGCATGGTTAAAAACTCATTACCCTGCAGAATTCATGAGCGCCAATCTCACCAGCGAAATGTCAAACATTGATCGTATTGTCATTTTAATAAATGAATGTAGAAAAATGAAGATCGATGTGAATCCACCTGATGTTAATGTTTCTTCCATAGACTTCAGACCTGTTGATAATAGAACCATCTCATTTGGACTAAATGCTATTAAAAATGTTGGAACAAAAGCACTTGAGCAAATTATTGATTCTCGAAAAGAAAAGAAAAAATATTCTACAATTTTTGACTTTACTGCTAATGTTGCTCTAAAAACTGTTAATAAGAAAGTTTTGGAAAGTCTAATTATGTCCGGAGCTATGGATTCGCTTGAGGGCAACAGAGCTCAAAAATTTAACGAGATAGAAGTTGCGCTCAAATATGGTCAAAACGAACAGGATGTCAAATCTAAAAATCAAGTAGATCTATTTGGTGGCACCCAATCATCAGAAGCTGTGGATTCAATGATACCCGCACTCAGTCAAATTGAAGAGTGGGATGAAAGCAAGATGCTTGAAAACGAGAAGGAAGTTTTAGGTATGTATTTATCTGGACATCCTCTATTAAAATATGCCGATGATCTTGAGGAATATTCAAATTTTGATTTTACAGATAAGATAAACTATGCAAACCAAGATAAGATAAGAATCGGTGGAGCCATAACGGACCTTAAACTTCACTTTGACAAAAAGAATAACCAAATGGCATTCTTTAAGCTTGATTGCCTAGGGGGTCAAGCTGAAATTTTAGCTTTTAGCAGCGTCTTTTCTAAATACAAAAGCTTAGTAAAAAATGATAGTGTAGTTTTTGTTAAAGGCAAGCAAACCGATGAAACAGACTTCTCCGATCTTAAGTTAATAGCTGAAGAAATAGTAACAGTTGAAAATGCTAAGGAAATCTATTCTAAAAATGTAAACATAAGAATTGACCTTCAAAACGCCCAACTTGACATAAAGAAGATATCAAAGGTTTCAAAAGAGCATCCTGGAAAATGCGGTCTCATGTTTCATATGGCTTCTGGAAATGGCAGATCTCAACGTATTTTTGCCCACAATATTAAAGTCTCTTCAAATAAATCATTTTTAAAAAATGTTAGAGATATTTGCGGTAAAGAGAATGTATGGGTTTCAGAATAAATAATTATTAATTTAAAGCTATGGAACGAAAAATAAGAATATTAATGGCAAAACCAGGTCTTGATGGTCACGATAGGGGGATCAAAGTATTGGCTTCTGCTTATCGAGATGCCGGTATGGAGGTAATTTACCTTGGCCTAAGACAAACCCCCGAAATGATTGTTGCTTCAGCGCTTCAAGAGGATGTAGATGTAATTGCACTTTCCAGTCTAAATAACGCTCATATGACTATCTTCCCAAATGTTTTAAAGCTAATGAAAGAAAAAGAACTAGATGATGTATTGCTTGTTGGCGGTGGAATCATTCCAAAAAAAGATATGCAAGATCTAGAAAAAATGGGTATGGGAAAGCTTTTTGGTCCTGGAACCCCTATTGATGAAACATTGAATTATATTGTAGATTGGGTTGAAAAGAATAGACGTTAAATGGATATTACAAACCAAACAGAGCTAGAATTATATTTCGCAGATCATTTTGATACAGTCCTTTTTCCTGTATTGGCTGATATGTATCAAAGTAAAGCAGACTACACAAGAGCAAAAAGAGTTTGTGAAATTGGCCTTGAGCATCATCCTGAATCTGTTGATGGTCAGTTCATACTTTCACAGGCAGAAATGGCCTTAGGTAATTTAACTATAGCTGAAAAATGGCTTAAGAAAGTTTTAGAAAAGGTTCCTAGCCATCAAGCTGCAGCTGCGGCTCTTCCTGTATTGCAAGAACAATTAGGTCGTTCAAAAAATACACTAACGGAAAGCTGGAAGCGCGCACAGAATGTTGACCCCACCAATGAATTTGCTAACGATTTTTTAACACCAGCTGCCAAGCAAGCTTCAAAAAAGAAAAAAAATAAAGAAACGATGCCTGCAGATATTATGATTGAAAAAGCATCAATTAGTCCGAGGCTTGCAACGTTTACCTTAGTGCACGTTCTTAAGGGTCAAGAACTATACCAACGAGCACTTGATGTGCTAGATATTCTCGAGCAAAAGGGAGAGAATAAAAAACAGATCGAGGCTGAAAGAAAATCAATCCAGTCTATGCTCTAAATCCAGTACTCTTTATTTACAATGGATATAAATAAAGGTATTAATCACCTAAGATTTTCGGACCCCTTGCTTGCAGAAGTTATTGATACGTATCCCCCGCCGACCTTAAAAAGGACAAACAACCTTTTCGAATCACTTATTAAATATATAGTTTACCAGCAATTAAGCACTTCTTCAGCTTCAGCTATTTTTAAAAGATTTAAAAATTATTTTACCTCATCAAAAATTTCTTCAAAAAATATTTTATCGTCACCATCAGTTGACTTTAAATCATTGGGATTATCTAAACAGAAGATTGAATACATCTTTTCTCTTGCTCATGCATGGCCTACTATAAGTAAAAAGCTAAAAGACATTGATTATTTATCAGATAAAGAGATTGGAAAAGTGTTAACGCCTTTAAAAGGAATAGGGCCCTGGACCGTCGATATGTTTTTAATCTTTTCTCTTGCAAGACCAGATGTTCTTCCTGTTGGGGATCTTGTCATCAAAAAAGGATATGCTCAGCTGTACGGAATGAAGCAACTACCATCTGAAGTAGAAATGATTAAAATAGCTGAGAAGTGGCGACCATTTAGGACATTAGCCTCATTATATTTGTGGGACATGATTGATGGACCATTTGAATGGTAGTTAAACAAATAAAAAAATTCATATTATTTGTTTTTGCCTCAATCATCACATTGATCTTGAGTCAAAATTCCACTACTAGCAAAAATAGTAAATACGAAAAATATATGGTTACTATTTATAGAGATACCTGGGGTGTGCCTCATATTTTTGGCGAGAAAGATAGAGATACTGCATATGGTCTAGGATTTGCTCATGCTGAAGATGATTTTGAAACTATTCAAAATATTCTTTTAGCTTCTAGAGGAAAGCTTGCAAAATTTTTTGGTAGCAAAGCAGCTCCAAATGACTATATGGTAAAACTCTTAGATATTTGGGATATTGTCAATTCGAACTACTCTACGCTTCCAAGTGATATTGTAGAAATCTGTGAAGGGTATGCAGATGGAATAAATCACTATATTGATCTCAATCCAAAAAAAGCTGTAAAAGGTATTCACCCAATCACTGGAAAAGATATAATAGCAGGCTTCATTCATAGGATGCCTTTAATGTTTGGTTTGGACAAGACATTGGGAAAACTTGCAACGAACAAAAAAATAAACAATCAAACGTCTACTGTATCAGCTCTTAATAGCTTTGATCAAAAAGTTCTTGGATCCAATGTTGTTGCAGTAAGCCCTTCAAGAAGCGAAGACAGTTATACAAGGCTGTTAATCAATTCGCATCAACCATGGACAGGACCTGTTGCTTGGTACGAAGCACATCTGAATAGCAATGAAGGTTGGAATATGGTTGGAGGTCTTTTTCCTGGATCGCCTGTTATTTTTGTTGGACATAATGAACATATCGGCTGGAGCCACACTGTTAACAGTCCAGATTTAATTGATGTCTATGAATTAGAGATGAACCCTGAGAATACTAATCAATATTTCATTGATGGAAAAAAAGAAGAACTTGAGATTTCGGAGGCAGCTATTGAGGTTAAGCTATGGGGACCCTTTAAATGGACATTTAAAAGAGAGATCATAAGATCCAAGTTTGGACCAGTAATCAAAAATGATCAAGGATATTTTGCGATACGATATGCAGGTTTTGATGAATTTCGCCAATTAGAGCAATGGTTTAGAATGAATAAATCAAAAACATTGGACGAGTTTGAATCCGCAATGAAAATAATGGCAATCCCTATGTTCAACACTGTATACGCAGATAAAAAAGGTAACACATTTTATATTTATAACGCTTTGTTGCCAAACCGAAGGGATGGATACGAATGGTCTGGAGTCATACCAGGTAATACATCCGAAACTCTTTGGGATAGTTATTTAGGCTATGATGATCTTCCTAGGATTTATAATGCAGAATCAGGATTTATTCAAAATTGTAACAGCTCACCATTTAAAACGACTGATGGAAAAGATAACCCTGATGAAAATTTATATCCTAAAAAACTAGGCATTGAAACATTTCAAACCAACCGGGCTCTAAGGGCTCATGAAATTTATGGTAATGATAAATCGATAAATAGAGAAGAGTTTTATAAATATAAGTACGATACGTTTTATTCAAAAAAATCAGTACTGGCAACAAACCTTAGTCGTTTTTTAAATGAGGTTAAGTCTAGCAGCAAAGAAGTTAACACCGTTTTAGAAATGTTAAGATCATGGGATTTAAATACTGACAGCACTTCCATTGGTGTTCATTATGCATTAGAAGGTATCAAGCCTGTCTACGATCCTGATAAATATGTATATAACTACGATCTTATTTTAACTAGACTCTTATCAAGTATTAAAAAGACAAAAGAAGAATTTGGAAGACTGGATGTTGAGTGGGGTAAAATACAACGTTTAATTAGGGGTAATACTAACCTTTCATTGAGCGGTGGCCCTGATATATTTAGAGCGATTTATACTAAAGACAAAGGACCTTATAAGCAGGCTGTAGCTGGAGATTGCTATTTTCAAATTGTTGAATGGAGCCCCTCTGGTGAAGTACAGTCTCAAAGTATACATCAGTTTGGAGCTTCAACATTAGATCCACATTCACCTCATTATAATGATCAGTCATATCTTTTTTCAAAAAATGAAATGAAACCCATTTGGATCAACTTAAAAGATATTAAATTAAACCTATGGAAATCGTATTCACCTGGCGGTGAAATTGTTACCAAGGAGTAATTATGAGAAAATACATTTTAACTATAATTAGCTGCTCTTTTTTGTTTGCAGATAAACCTATTACTGCAAAAAACATATTAAACTTGGAATACATTAGCCAGCCCTCAATAAATGTTGGGGGCACCAGAATTGCTTATGTAAAAACTGTTCCACCATCTTTAAAGTCAAAAAGCAGAAGACCTTTTCGTGAAGTTTGGGTTACGGATGTAGATGGAACAAACCAAAGAAAGTTTACTTCAGCACCTAATAATAGTTGGGCGCCGCAATGGACACCTGATGGCAATCTTTCATTCTTATCATTAAGAAAAGAGCACAATCAGTACACTCAAATATATACGATTCCTACAGATGGTGGAGAAGCAGTTCCACTTACCAAGCATTCAAGTAGTGTATCATCTTATGCTTGGTCTCCAAATGGTAGATGGATTGCATTTACTTCGAGAGATAAAATAACTCAAGAAGAGCAAGAAAGAAGAAAAGACGGTTACGATATGATCGTAATGGGAAAAGAACAACTATACAACCGGCTATGGATTTATGACTTAGAGACCAAGTCACACGAAACAATATTCAGACAAGATCTAAACATATCAAATTTTGTCTGGTCTCCTGATAGCAAGTTTATCATTTTTCAAGCCTCCGAAAAAGTCAACGTTGATCTTGAATACTTAGAAAGTTCAATATATTTAGTAAAAGCACCTAGTGGCAATCCTAGGAAAATAATTAATACACCTGGAAAGCTTGGAGATATGTCAATCTCACCAAACAATGAACAGTTAGCATTTCTAGGTGCGGTAAGCAAAAATGATCCATTAGCTCAAAGCATTTACGTACTAAACATAAAAAACGGGAAATCAAAATTAGTTACTCCAGACTTTAAAGAGTCTTTTGTTAGTGTTGAATGGATTGACGATCAAACAGTAATTGGAATGTCGCAACGCGGAACAAAGACGGCTCTTTCAACAGTCTTTTTAAGCGAAAACCTGCCTGAAGATGTTTACAATCAAAATGATGTCCTGGCTCCGACCGAAATAATATCAAGCTTTACATTTCATAGATATACTAAGCAGCTTGTTTTAACTGCCAATAGCCATAAACATCCAAACGAATTATATGTTGGGCTATATAATTCAAAGAAAATGAAGCGTATAACATTTTCAAACACAGCATTGAATAAAGTACAGCTTGCAAGACAGGAAACAATTTCTTGGAAGGCAAGAGATGGTAAAACCATTCAAGGCGTATTGACTTATCCTCTGGTTTATAGAGATGGTAAAAGATACCCCTTAATTTTGCAAATACATGGCGGCCCTGAAGGTGTCAGTCTCGATGGTTGGAACACGAGAGTTACCTATCCAATTCAGCTCTTAGCGGCTAATGGATACTTTGTATTAGAACCAAATTATAGAGGTAGTGCTGGTAGGGGTGTTGCATTTTCAAAGCTCGACCATGATGACCTTGGCGGCGAGGAGTTTAACGACGTCCTTAAAGCAATTGATTATTTAATTGAAAACGGTTTTGTAGATAAGAACCAAGTTGGTACAGGTGGCTGGTCGTATGGCGGATATTTTTCTGCGCTAGCAGCAACTAGAAACTCTGACAGATTTAAGGCATCAATGGTTGGTGCAGGCCTAACCAATATGATTAGCTTTATGGGAACGACGGACATTCCCTACGAAATGTCCATAGTTCATTGGAATCAATGGTGGTTTGATAACCAAGAATTACATTGGGACAGATCGCCACTATCACATATTAATAAAGCAAAGACCCCAACTTTAATCATTCACGGAATGAAGGACCTAAGAGTTCATCCAGAGCAAGGAATGGAGCTTTGGCAAGCTCTCAAAATCAAAAATGTTGAAACAGAGTTCATCCTTTATCCGCGTGAACCTCATGGTTTATTAGAGCGCCCCCATCAGCTTGATTACATGCAAAGATTAGTGAGTTGGTATAAAAAATATGTTAAATAAATTTATCTCTAGAATTTTAATCTGCACATTGCTGATCTCTTTAGTCTTTTCGCAAGAAAGAAAAGTCGTTGAGATACCTTTGGGTGGATCGGCCAATGAAAAAGCGTTGGAAATGTCAAGCTTAACATGGTATAAAGATGAGTTGGTTCTTATGCCCCAGTACATTGATTTCGATGACCCAGCATTCTATGTGATAAAAAAGAAGAAAATTAGCACTTGGCTGGAGAGCGGATCATCAAAAGCAATTGTTCCGCAAAAAATTAAACTAAAAGTCCCAGATTTTAGACAAAGCATTCAAGGTTACCAAGGATTTGAGGCGGTTTGTTTCAAAGGAAATAACATTTATTTGATCATTGAGTCTAAAAACGAAGGAATCATGAAAAGCTTCATCGTTAAAGGTGTTATTGATCGAAAAAACGGAACTATTGCTATTAATGAAGAAACTTTAACTGAAGTTCCTCTTCCTTTAAATATTAAGAATATGGGCTTTGAAAGTATATTTGAATACAAAAATCAAATTGTTACTCTCTTTGAAGCAAACGGATCAAACATTCATGTTGAACCCAAAGCAATAGCTTTCAATAAAGAAATAAACACCTACAAATCTATTGAATTTGAAAACCTCGAGTATAGACTGACTGATGTAACAAAAGTTGACAGAAGGGGTAGGTTTTGGGCGGTAAACTTTTTTTGGCCAGGTGAAGAAAAAAGATTAAAACCTGGATACGATGAAGTTTTGGAAAAGACGAAAAAAGGAAAAACACACAGCATGTTTAAGCATGTTGAAAGATTAGTAGAATATCAAATTAAAAATAATTCAATTAAGCGCACTACAACATCGCCTATTCAGCTAGAGCTTAATGAGGAATCAAGAAATTGGGAAGGTTTGGTTCGCCTTGACAGAAAAGGCTTTTTGATGATAGTTGATGAGTACCCTAGAACGATCTTAGCTTTTGTAAAAAGATAGCTAAAGAATATCAAAAATATTTCCCTTCCAGCCAATCGCAAATGACATAGAAGATGCATCTTTTTGATCGGGAGAAAGAAAATCCTCAACCTCGATGTTAAAATTAAAATAGAGCCCATTTTTGTACGGGGCTATAATTTCAAAAATATATTGATTACGTGATAAATTACTCTCAACAACTTCACTTATTTGTTGAAAATGTTCAAACTCTAGCTTACTTGAAAACCATTTTGTATCGTGATCCCAAAAAGCGCCACCTTTTATGTAAGAGGTCTTTCGAGTAGCGTTTAAATAGTCAGACATATCAAAGCCGTGGCCTAATTCAAGATTGAAAAGACCATTGCGATACTGCTTGGCAAAATAACCAAAACCTTGATTGTAATGATACTGCAGGTTCATATCAACACGCGTATTCTTTCGCACAGAAGTTATTGTATATCTGTAGAGCTTTGAATCTGCACCGTATTTTTCGCTAGATTTATATCTCAGGTAAACAAAGGATTGATTCTTAAAGCCATAAGCAAATAATCTTAAATCCTTATAGGTAATATCAGTTTGCCTGTTTAACCTAAAAAAACCAAAGCCACCGTTTGTAGAATCAACCGTAACTGCGCCAATGCGTCCATATTGAACCCATTTAGTAGAATCTTCTTGAGCAAATAAAGAGGCAGTAAAAAGAAAACATAATGCTGCTGATCTTATCATTGTTTGATTTTTTTACCATTTTCCATAAGCTTAATAGATGCGACAGAAAATATCAAAGTCATCGTAACAGCAATTGCAAAACTATAGATTGGGTCTGAGTCTGAAATGCCTAAAATGGTAAATCTAAGTCCGTTAATCATATAGTAAATTGGATTAAATAAGCTCAAAGACTGTGCCCATTCTGGCAACATTTTTATTGAATAGAAAATTCCTCCAAGAAAACTAAGAGGAGTTAAAATGAAATTTTGCATTGTGGCAAGCTGATCCCAGCTTTCAGATAATTGTCCCAGCAATAAACCAATACTTGAAAAAGCCCAAGAAACTATGAAGATGAATGCGACGGTTTTAATTGGACTCGCAACCGTCATATCTCCTAATGTCATCCCAACAAGAAGAATTAAAATGCCATTTATGGTCCCGCGTACGGTTCCACCGATTATATACGCCATTGAAATTTCAAAGCTTGATAATGGAGCCTGCAAAATATCGGGTAGCTGTCCAAGCAGTTTCATTTGAAGCATGGACGATGAAGAATTTGAAGTTGCGTTTGTAAGGGCGTTCATCATAATCAAACCAGGGAGTATGAAAAGGGTATAGGGTACCCCATCGATGCTTTCTATTCTTTTTTCAAGAGTGAAGCCAAAAATTAAAATATAAAGAACAGAAGTGATAAGACCTGGAATGATCGTCTGCCTCCAAACTGAAAAGAATCTCCCAACTTCACGCATTGTAAGTGTTTTAAACCCTATCCAGTTCATCAGTTTATTCCCTTGCCTGTAAGCTTTAAAAATACATCTTCAAGAGAAGCCTTATCAGTTTCTATTCGCTGAATGTGTGCTCCTGATTGTGAAAGCAAACGTATGATTTGTGGCATGTCACCTTCAGGATCTTTTGTAGTAAAGTGAAGTCTTTTATCATCAAGGGTATATGTATATTTTTCAAGGATGTTCTCTGATACATTAAACGGCTCAGAAAGTGAAACCGTAATTCCTGAAAGAGAATCTTTACCAATAAGACCATTGGGGGTGTCTTTAGCTATGACTTTTCCGGAATCTATAATTGCAACTTTATCACACAGCATTTCTGCCTCTTCAATATAGTGCGTTGTCAAAAGAATGGTTTTTCCTTCCTTGTGTAGATCTTTGAAGTAGCCCCATAATTCATGTCTTAGCTCAACATCAACCCCAGCTGTTGGCTCATCCAGTATCAAAATCTTTGGATCATGAATCAATGCTTTTGCTATTTGGAATCTTCGTTTCATTCCGCCAGAAAGCTGCCTGATTCGTGCATTTCGTTTTTCATTCAACCCTAAGCGCTCTAGAAGATATTCAACCCTTTCCATAACATCCTCTTTTTTTATCCCATAATAACCAGCTTGAAAAATGAGCAGCTTTTCAAGTGGGAAGAACCAGTCTTGAGTAAATTCTTGAGCAGAAATACCAACCTGTTTTCTTGTCAATCGATAATCTTTTACGGTATCATTTCCAAAAATCAAAGTATGACCCTCATCTTTTCTAACTAGACCGGTAAGTATATTTATTGTGGTTGTCTTTCCAGCTCCGTTTGGCCCAAGCAATCCAAAAAATTCCCCCTCATTTATTTCTATATTCACTCCTCTTAGCGCATCAACGCTACCATAGCTCTTAGTAAGATTTTGAATTTTTATAGCTTGTGTCATTAGTTTACTTCAAATCCAATTTCATTATCAAAGGGGTTCGGGAAATCAAATCCTTCTGCTCCAGGAAAATGAACCACTGATGAAATAAATCCCCATGGAATCAAAATTGAGGCCTCAAGCTGTTTTTCTTTAACCGATTTATCCTTCTGAAGGATAGGTGTATTTATACCTGGATGAAAAATCCACATTCCATATTCATCGTAGCCTACGACTTTAACATAAATTTTATTTTTATCAATCTCCAGCTCTTTTAATATTTCGTGACCATCAAGAACTAGCATTACAATATCATTTAACACGTGATCAATCTTCATAGGTGAATGCTGCATATTTGAACCTTTCAATTAGTTAATATTAAAAAATTAACTGCACTTTATTTTTTCAATGATAAACAGACAAAGCTGCTTAGCTATTCATTTTCTATCATTTTTAAAAAATCAAACTCAGTGATAACTTTTACCCCCAGCTCTTGAGCCTTTTTTAGCTTTGATCCCGCAGAGCTACCCGCCACAAGAAAGTTTGTGTTTTTGCTTATCGAGCTGCTTACTCTGCCGCCGTTTAACTCAACAATATTCTTAGCATCATTTCTTTTAAGTTTTTCAAGGCTACCAGTAAAAACAAAACTCAAATTATCAAAAATGTCGTTCACTTGAGATGAATCTTTAATGAATTCAACCCCGTTTTCCATACATTTTGAAACAATGAGCACATTTGATTGATCAGACCAAAATCTAATTATTGCTTCTGCAACAATTGGACCAACTTCATTAATGCTCTCAAGTTCTTCGTACGTTGCCTTTTGGAATTTATTCAGATCAGAGTTGAAGTGTAATTCTAAAACCTTTGACAAATGCGAACCAACGTTTCTTATTCCAAGAGCATAAATAAATCTAGCGAACGTTGTTTTTTTTGAATTTTCGATTGATTCTAAAATATTATGTGCCGACTTCTCAGCCATCCTTTCAAGATTCACTAAATCATCAAAACTTAAAGTAAAAATATCATCATAGGTATTAATCAGTTCTTTTTCAACTAACTGGTCAACCAACTTTTCTCCAAACCCATCTATATCCAAACCACCTTTTGAGATGAAATGTTTAATTCGACCTTTAGTTTGAGCTGAGCATGATAGATTAAAGCACCTAGCCACAGACTCTCCATCTGGACGTATGATGTCTCCATTACAACTTGGACATTGAATTGGCAGTCGATATCTGGTAGTATTAGAAGGCCTCTTTTCTGAAACAACCTTCACAACTTCAGGAATTACATCGCCTGCACGTTGCACCCAAACCGTATCACCAACTCTAATATCTTTTCTATCAACCTCATCTTGATTGTGAAGTGTGGCGTTAGTTACCATGACGCCGCCAACATTTACAGGTTCCAATTTTGCAACTGGAGTAATAGCACCCGTCCTTCCGATCGATGCAACAATATCAGTAACAATGCTCGTGACCTGAATCGCTTTAAACTTACCTGCAATAGCCCACCTGGGCGATCTACTCCTGGAGCCAAGAATATTTCTCTGGTTGATATCATTAACCTTAAACACTGTTCCATCTATTTCATAAGGCAAGCTGTTTCTTCTTTCCTCGAGGTCTTTATGGTAAGCGATAATTTGATCAACATCATCAGTCAATGATATTTCATTGTTTACAGGAAAACCCCATTCGAGTAACGCGTCAAGAAAATCTTTATGGGATGAAAACGATTCACCGATGATATTTCCAGCTTCGTAGCAATAAATCGACAGCGGCCTATCGGCTGTAATTGATGAATCAAGTTGTCTCAAGCTTCCTGCTGCGGCATTTCTAGGGTTTGCAAAAAGGGGTTCTTCTTTTTTCTCTCTAGACTTGTTTAGATTTTGAAATTCACTTTTCATCATGAAGACCTCACCGCGAACCTCAAGCAGTTTTGGAGAATCTCTTTTATCGGTTCTAAGTGTTAAAGGAATTGCGCGTATGGTTTTTAAATTTTGTGTTATATCCTCACCTGTCACACCATCGCCGCGAGTAAGACCGCGAACCAAAACACCATCCTCATAAATAAGCTCTACACCTATGCCGTCCAACTTGGGCTCTGCTACAAACTTAATATTTGCGTTACCGTTCAACCCTTTTTTAGTACGTTTGTAATATGCAATCAATTCTTCATTATTCATCGCATTTTCGAGTGAAAGCATAGGAATACTGTGTTCAAAGGATTTGAATGATGAAAGAGGTGTAGCCCCAACTCGTTGGGTTGGGGAGTCAGGTGAAATCAGGTCAGGATACTGCTTTTCAAGTTGATCAAGTTCACGCAAAAGTGTATCGTATTCAATATCAGAGATTATAGGATTATCAACAACATAATAGTTATAGTTATGATCGTTGATTTTTTCTCTTAATTCTAGAATTTTATTTTTCACCTCTTGCATACTAAAATTTACCTTCAGCTCGCTCTTTGTAATATTGCATAGGGTCTACCAGGTTCATCGTAACAGGTTTTAACAATCCTGAGCTATCAACTGGAGTAGCAAAAACGCCACCGTTATTCAATTCAACTGTAAAAAAATAGGTAATATAATTAGCAGGATTAGCCAGGGGATCATACCTGAAAGAGTACCGGTCAGCATCTTTAGAAAATGCGACTTCACGATACCTAGGTTGAGAATCTGTTCTGAAAAACAAACTAACCTGTTTTACTTGTTTTTTATCATACTCTGTAAATACTTCAAGATCAAATGCTCGTGAATTGAAAAGCACTTTAGGTGGTTGATGAAATATTTTTTGATCTGCTAAAAACTTTGGTTGTTTAATCTGCAAATCATCTTCTTGGCAAATCGATACTCCTACAATCAAAAATAAAAGAAATGGTTTAATGGCTCAAACCTTATCCATTAATAAATGTAACACATTTTTTGTACCAATGGTCGTACGTTACCTGTTTGCGAATCATGTAATCTGCAGTGCATCGCGAGTTTGCTTCGCAAATGTCTGAACCTTTTCCTCTCATATTAGAATGCATTACTACAACGTATTTTTTAAAAGGTTTTTTGGCGTACTGACCCATATTGGCTAGCGCAGAAACGGCAAAACTTAAATCGTCATTTGATCTATTTCTGCTTACTAGTATTTCAACCTGGTATATTCGCTCTCCTTTTTCTGAATAAATTTTAAGACCCGTAAGCTTAGGCGCACTGTGGTTGCGCTTAAAATATTGAGGAGTCATAGCTGCAATTTGTTGATCTGTAAATTTAGGCTTAGCATCAAGTATCGAAATAAAAGCCAAAGTAGTAATGATGATATGTTTCAAGATTTTGCCTTTCTTTTAGCAATGAAAAATAAAACAATTAAAATAACTAATGCACCAAGTACGATAGTTTGTTGGATTTTCTGGGGATAGTACACTACCGAGGCAGCTTCAATAGTAAAGGATTCATTCATAAAGTCTTTAAGATCAAATATCCACCAAAGAGAGTCGGAGGAAATTGAATCCGCGTTTGAGCTAAAAACCACGCCGGGTAATGTACCTACAAATTTGAATGTGTCATCGTTTAATTGAATCGTTACATTTGCTTCATGTAAATAGTCTCTCATTCTATTAATACAATTGTCTATAAAGTTTATGGGCAATAGATCTACAAACGGTTTGAAGTTTGTTCGAACTAACTTTTCAGGGAGATTTAAAAATTCTACCTTTTCCTCATCGCCTTCGTTTAGCAGATCAAACAACTTACCCTCTTCCTCTGCTTTAAAAAAAACTCCATTGAAGTGATTCAGTATCCGTTCTTGCAAAAGCGCTTCAACATTTTGGCCAGTACCTACATCTACCATCGATCGTCTTAAGCAGTACATTATTATTTCCGTTT
>CENO01020852.1_pt1 | contig 18260 bp, 11 predicted proteins | sample 530271 | NCBI WGS metagenome assembly CENO01 (sample SAMEA2619857, study PRJEB7988) | marine metagenome | biome: marine biome (ENVO:00000447); feature: surface water layer (ENVO:00002042); material: "saline water (ENVO:00002010), including plankton (ENVO:xxxxxxxx)" | depth 5 m | reverse complement strand
GCCCTCGTAAGCGCAGATCGAAAACCCGACAGATGGGTTCCTCCTTCGATTGTATTAATATTGTTGACAAAGGTTAAAATGTTATCGTTGTAAGAATGGCTGTAGCGTAGAGCTACATCAACAGGAACTTCTCCTGAATCGTTTTGAACTGTGATTACCTTATTATGAAGTGGGTTGTTGTTTTCATCAAGATATTTTACAAAATCACTTAATCCCCCTTTAAACTTAAAGGAGCTAACTTCTCCATCTTCTGTTCTTTGGTCTTGGAGAACAATTTCCAAACCGCTATTTAGATATGCTAATTCCCTAAGTCTTTCTGCTATTATATCATACTCAAAGGCAATGGTTTTAAATATTGAGTTGTCAGGATAGAAACAAACCTTGGTTCCTGTTTTTTTTGCTTTTCCTATGGTTTTAAGCTTGTTTTGAGGTTCTCCAATTTTGTAATCCTGCCTGTGAACACCACCATCTCTTTTTACCTCAACCCACATCCACTCTGATAATGCGTTTACAACAGAGACGCCAACGCCGTGAAGGCCGCCTGAAACTTTATATGATCCTTTGTCGAATTTTCCTCCAGCATGAAGAACCGTCATAACAACTTCCACAGCGGGTTTTTTTTCCTCTTTGTGCATGTCTACTGGTATGCCTCGGCCGTTATCTTCTACGGTAACAGAACCATCTGAGTTAAAGGTAACTATAACTTTTGTACAATAGCCAGCCAGCGCTTCATCAATTGAGTTGTCTACCACTTCATACACAAGATGGTGAAGCCCGCGCTTACCAACGTCACCTATATACATTGCCGGACGCTTTCTAACAGCCTCAAGCCCTTCAAGTACTTTTATGCTTTCTGCACTATATTGCTTACTTTGTTGATCTGGGTTCATACGAATCGAATATCCTTTATAATTTTTCTTGTTAATGCTTTGTTTATCTTGTTTATTATTTGAGGTTTTTGAAGCTGCAGCTCCTGCCTCCATGCGGGTGTTTTTGCTCGAACAGTGATAACTCCCGAATTGATAGATTGGGCCTCAGAGTTTTCCGCAATTTTATCTCCAACCACATCTGACCATATTAAGAGCGCTTTGTTTTGATCTAACCCTTTTTCAATTTTACTGTTCTTTATAAAACCATCTAGGGCTTTTCCTATGTGTTCCATTATCTAGTTAAGTGGTGGTTTGTAACATTCTTACTAGTGTTTAAAATACCGCTTTGCTCAATGTTTAAAATGTCTGTGGTCGTTATTATTGTTTGGATTGGGGTGTCTGCTTCAAACTCTAACTTATTGATTAGGTTTACTAATTTTTTACTACGCCCAAGGTCTAGCTTTGCAAAAAGATCATCCAAAAGCAAGATCGGGAAACTCCCAGTCTTGCTTTTAACAAATAACACCTCCGCTAACTTTAAAAAGACAAGGGATATTTTGTGCTCTCCTTGTGAACCAACTATTCTAGTTTTAGCCCCACGCCAATACATCTCCATGTCGTCTTTGTGGGGGCCCCTTGTTGTCCTTCCAAAGGAAACGTCTGCGTCTCTTGTTTTTGATAATAAGTCCAGGTATTGATCACTGTCTTTTAGATTTGGTTTGTATTTGATTCCAACATGAACATCTTCTTCGTAGTGAGACTGAAGATGATTTAAAACTCCAACAAACTCTTCAAGCATTTCTTTCCTTTGAGAACATAGGCTTATTGCTGTTGTGGTTAACCGTTCGTCCCAGGTAGACACTTCGGTGTTTTTCGCTTTTCCATCTCGCACCCTTAAAAGCAGTGCGTTTCTTTGTTTTAATATCTTTACATATGTTTGCAAGGTATCTAAATACTCTGTACTCACAACAGAAAAAACCCTGTCAAAAAAGCGCCTTCTTTCTGCGGGTCCCCCTTTTGTGATTTCCTGCTCTTCTGGAGATAAGATTACAGCTGGATTTCTTCTTATCTGCTCTTTCCTGTTTGTGATTTTTTTTCCATTAAGTTTTGTTTTTTGAGAGCCCTTGATCTTGTATTCAGTGTCTATCGTTTCACTGGTGCCGTTTTTTCCATATAGGCCTCTTACTATATATGAAGCAGAACCCTTTTTTATAAGCTCTTTATGTCTACTGGTTTTAAAGCTTTTACCGTATGAAAGTATATGTACAGCCTCAAGGAGAGAAGTTTTCCCTGAGCCGTTTTCCCCCCAAATCACTGTAAGGCCCTCATTAAACTCTAGAGTTTTTTGATCGTGGTTTCGAAAAGACGAAAGGGTAATCCGTAAAATTCCCAATGAGTAATAAGACTAAGCTGTTCAATCGTTAAGTCGAATTGGCATAAGAAGCATTATGCTTTCAACCTTTTCGTCGGATTGCATTGAACTAAATAGAGCTGCGCTAACTGGGGAACTTAGGTCGATGGCAACTTCCTCTCCATCAATGTGGCTTACAACATCTTTTAAATATTCTGCGTTGTATCCTATAACGATTGGGTCTCCTTCATATGTCGCTGCTATCTTTTCTTGGGCCTTAGAAGATTTTTCCGGGTCTTCTGTTGTTATTTTACAGCCTTCAGAACCTAAAGAAAGTGCAACCTGGTGTGTAGACTTGTTTGAGAAAATAGAGACTCTTTTTATTGCGCCTAAAAGAGAGTTTTTTTCAACGATAAGGCGTTTGTTGTTTTCTTTCGGGATGACAGTTTCATAGTTTGGAAAGCTTTCGTCTATTATACGAGTAATCACAACATCAGAGCCAACTTTGGCGGCAAGGTGGTCTTCTGCAAGTAAAAGTTCAACTTCCCCATCTTTAAGGTGTGATGATAAATAATTGAGGAACTTTTTAGGAACAATAATATCAACGGTTGTTCCACTAGCCCCAAAATCATTTCTAGTTTGCTTAACAAGCCTGTGTCCGTCTGTTGAGACTGCAACAGTCTTGTCTTCTTTTATTTGTAACAAGACTCCAGTAAGCGCTGGTTTTAGCTCGTCTCGACTGATAGCAAATGAGGTGGAGTTAATTATATGCTTTAATGTTTTCCCGGGTATTTTAATGCTTGTTGGTGACTTTTGTTCTGGTGTTTTTGGAAACTCGTCTGGGTTTTTAGCCATTAGATCATATTGCCCAAGGTCTGTTGATATTGTAGCCTTGTTTTTATCATCAACCTCTATTGTTAGCCTAACTTCTGGAAGTTCATTGGTAACCTCAAGGAGGGTTTTTAATGGAATGGCGGCTTGGCCGCTGTCTTCAAGACTGGATGGTATTTCTACCTGAATTGAAATCTCTAAGTCCGTTGTTTTGAGGATGGTTTTTTCATCTCTTGCTTCGATAAGCGCACATCCCAAAATAGGCAACGTAGATCTGGTTGGGGTTGCCTTAGATAGCTTTTGAAGCGCTTGCTGTAGTTCGGTTTTGGATGTGGAAAACTTCATATTTTTTAATTCGCGGAAAAGGGTTGTTTATTGTTTTTTATTATTGTGCTGGATGCCTTAAAAATACCAACCTGGCTCTTTTATTAAAAAGAGTTTTTAAGCATTATTTATGGTTTTTGGTCTTTTATTTAGACTTTTTATGTGTTACTAGAAAAACTGGAACCTTTTTCTCTTTACCTTTGACCTTTATTGGGGAAATTTTTTTGGAAGAAAAGGATTCTTTGATGGTTTGGTAAACCGATTTAGAGACCATAATCTCACCTGGGCCAGCAGCTGCACAAAGCCTAGAAGCAACGTTAACAGTGTCTCCTATTACAGTGTAATCCATAAGGTCTCTTGATCCAATATTGCCCGAAACTACCAGTCCTTTATTGATTCCTGCGCCAACTAAGATTGGGGGTTCTTTTCTCTGTTTTCTTTCTTTATTTAGATCTTTTATCTTTTCTTGCATTTCTACAGCTGTTTCAACGGCTCTTTGCGTATCGTTGTCTCCAGATAAAGGGGCTCCATATAATACCATTAATTCGTCCCCAATAATTTTATCAAGCGTCCCGTTGTGTTTGAAGACTATGTCAATCATATCTGAAAAATATTCGTTTAAAGTAGTGACCACTCTCTCCGGTTCCATCTTTTCAGACATTGAAGTAAATCCTCTTATGTCTGTGAATAAAATCGTTACCTCTCTTTGTTCTCCTCCAAGATTAAGTTTTCCATCATCTCCTAAAAGCTCATCTACCACCTGTTTTGACACATACCTTTTAAACGTGTTTTTTACCTTGCTTACATCTGAAATATCTTCAATTGCCAAAACCGACCCTTGTTTATTTCCTGTGGGGTCTAATCTTGGCGATATGGAAACATTAATAATTGTATCTTCCGAAACGGTATTAAGGGGTATGTTAAGTTCAGATTTTGTCTCATTTTCTATTTCTGACGTGGTTATTATTTCAATCAGGTCTTCGTCTTTTTCAAATAAATACATGTAATGATTGCCTATTATCTCGTCTCTCTCCTTTTTTAATATTTTTAACCCGGCAGAGTTTATTGAATCAACCTCACCTAGTGGATCAAGTGTTATTACCCCTGTTGCAATACTCCCAAGAATACTTTCGTTGAATTGCTTTTCTTTTGTAATGTCCTTAAAGAGCCTGGCGTTTTCCATTGCTACAGCGGCTTGATTGCTTAAGGCTGTAAGTAAATCCAGATCTAGAGAGCTAAACGGCTCTATTCCCTTTCTGGTTTCTTTATTACATAGCAGCATATACCCTAAAGTTTCATCTTTTGCTGTTATGGGTGAGATAATAAGGTTGTCTTCTTTAAGTTTCTTTTGAATCGAGTTTTTTTCATTTTCTGAAAAAATGCATCCTTTTTTATCTTGATCTATGTCTTTAAAGACTTCATGTTTTTTTGATAATAGTGGAATGTCTTTATCCCAATTAAAATTGGCAGCGGTATTTAAAATCGGACTTTCACCAGACGAAAGTAATACCACCCCTTTGGACGCATTTAAAATCCCCACGGATCTCCATAAAACATCATCACATAGTTCGTCAACATCAAGAACAGAACTAATAGCAACACTAATATCAAACAGTGTTTCTAACTCTAAAAGCTTTAGGTTTATTTCTGTCTTTTTTGCTTCAACTTCTTCAATTAGTTGATAGTTAAACAAAGCCTTTGTTAAATGGCTAGCTACTATTTCTAAAACTTTAGTATCAACTTCTGAATACTCTTGGTCCATGAATTTCTGACCGACACATAGAACACCTAAAAATGTTTCTTTATGAAAAAGAGGCAGAATAATTTTTGCTCTTTTTTGACTTAGGTGTTTTTCAATACTTCCCGACAAGCCTTTATTATTCTTTGAAAAAATAAGGTGGCTGTGGCTGTATTGTTTAAGTGCCTTTATTTCATCGAGGGTTGGCGTTAGGGGGTTTTCTAGTTCAAATCCTCGACCCGACAAGAGAACCACGTCTTTATTTTTATTATATAAAAAAATGGCGCCTTTCGACGCCATAATTGTTCCCAAGGTGAGTCTTAATATTCCAGTTCCTACAGACTCAACGCGGTCTGCATCAATTAAAACCTCTCCTAGTTCATTTAAAGATGATAAATAGTATTCTAGTTGGTCTGTGCCGTTTCCTTCCAAGGTTTATTTTACTATTAAGACATCCCTTCCAGAGCTTCACTCTCGGACGCGAATACAGATGAATATTTTGTTAGGCCCATTATGTTAAATGTTTTTTCAACAATCGGAGCTAGGTTGTAGTATCCCAGCTTACCATCAACATCTTGGAGTTTTTCTATTATTTCAATCAAAATTGAAACACCTATACTGTTCACAACTTTTGAGTTTTCAAGATTAAGGAGGAAAAGTTTTTTTCCTCCTTCTATCTCTTTATAACAAGTTTGAGCAATTTGTTCTCCGCCAACATTGTTTAAGTAGCCAGTTGTCTCTATTATGACCACATCGCCTTCGCTTCTCGTTGTAAGACTAAAATCCATTTTCGATCCTTTATTTCTTTTTTGTCATTGTTACGGTTGTTCCATCATGTGTTGACTCAAACTCTACCGTATCCATTAATTCTTGGATTAGTTGAAGACCCCAACCTCTTTTATAATCTGAAGATAGTTTTTCTTCAATGCTTGGTATTTCAACTGTTGATTTATCAAACCCTTTGCCATGGTCTGAAACTTTAATTATTAATGTGTCACCCTGAATAACAAAGTGTATTTCAACATTTGAGGACTTACTTTCGCTATGTTCAAATGCATTAATTGTAGCTTCAATGAGAGCCATGCTTATTTCCGCTGTTTTTTCTTCACTAAGCCCCATGTGTTTTGCAACAACCTCTGCAGTGTTGGTTGCCGCAAGCTCCATATCTTGTAGAATGGGTATTGTCAACTCTACTTTTGGTGGTGTTTTTGCATTCATAATATTCTGCCTCGTTTTCTGTTCCTTTTAAGAATCAGAGAACGAAATTAAATAAGTGTTCTTTTAATCCAAAGAGATAGTTTTCTTTACAACAACTATTGTAATATCATCTTGATTCTGCAAATCTCCAAGCCATGAGCTTCCCAGATCTAATAGAGCTTGCTTTTGAGATTCTGCGTTTTTCTCTCCATTCGACTTAACACATTCAAAAACTGCCTCGTATCCCAGCATTTCGTTTTCTTTGTTTGTTGCTTCGGGTAACCCATCAGAAATAAAAATGAGACTATCTCCTTTTTCAAATGAAAACTCTTCTAAGGAAAAGGTTTCGTCTTTTATGCTTCCTAGGGGCAGTCCTCCCAACAAGATTTCATCAACATCTTTTGTTTTTGCGCGATAGTGGTAAGCTGGAGGCATTGCAGCAGATGTAAACTCAACTTTGTCTTCCCAAAATCTAGCCATATTAAACGCCATTCTATTTAGCCCTAGGTCTATTGCTTTAATAACTCTGTTTAATCTTGTTGCAATTTCATTTGGTGGTATAGAGGGTATCCCATATAGTCCAGCTTTTGTGATTGACACCATCATCCCGGCTGTCATTCCATGTCCTGTAGCGTCACCAACAACAACGTATAAACTTTTTTTGTCTTCTTGTGGAAAATAATCATAATAATCGCCTCCAACCTCAGAAGCTGTTTGTATAGCCGCAGAAATATCTAGGTCTAAATAGTTAGGTGTTTCTCTCGGTAACATATCTAGCTGAAACTGCCTTGCCTCCTCTAATTCTTCTTCTTTTCTTTTGTCTTCAGCAGCTTTTTGTTGGGCTTTTGTTTGGTATTTAATGTAGTAGAAAACCCCACTTGCCATTATAATTGTATAGGAAAGATATGCCCACCAGGTCTCCCACCATGGTGGGATGATCTGAAAATTTAATTCCGCAGTGTTTTTACTCTCGTATCCGTCATTATTATAAGATTTTATTTTTACTTTGTGTTCTCCGGCTTTTAAACCCTGCAGCTCAATATATCTTCTTGTCCCATTTTCAACCCAGTCTGTATGATAGTTTTCAACGTAGTACGAAAAGGTTGTGTTTTTCGCCTTATATATTGAAGGTGCTGTTAAATTAATTTTAATTATCGGTGTTGTATGCGTTGACCTTACGTTTGTTTTACTAATTGTATGTTTTTTGTTTTGCCTATCAATAAGCTCTATTGATTCAATCACTGTGGTTGCTTCATATTCATTAGTATAGAGCTTTTTTGCATCCACCACTTGAACTCCAGATGGGGAGGCTACTAAAACAACACCTTCTTTTATATTATGTAGGGAGTTTTGGTCTTTAAGATATACCCCCAATCCTTCTTCTGGACCTATGTTGCTAACGTTTGTGTTCGCCCAGTCAACAAGAGAAACCCCCGCATTGGTCAAAACCCAAATTGTTGAATCAGAAGAGCCCGCAAATGAAATTATATTATTGCTTGGTAAGCCGTCTTGAAGTGAAAATTTTGTAAAATCCTTTTTGTTATATATAAAAAAACCATCTCCACTCGTTCCAATAAATAACAAATCAGAGTGGTTTATTATGCAAGAAACAGAGCTCGATGAAAAAGATTTAGCGTTTGTCTTATCATATGTATGGTGTTGAACTAGTTTAGGTGATTCAATGTTTGTAACGTCTACTTCATATAAACCGCTTTCGTCGTTTCCTAGCCATAACTTATTTCCTTCTAAATAAAAGCTTGTTGCGCCGGTTGGGAGGTTTCTAGATAAAAGTCTGTTTTTTCTGTAATCAGTAGTTTTATTTGTTTTTAAGTTGTGATAAACAAGTCCGCTGTGCTTAAAAGAAATAAAAAGGTTGTCACCTTTAGAAAAAATTGTGCTAATTGGTTTTTCAAACTTAATTATAGCTTCCCTGTTTCCTCTATTATCTATTTTTTCAACTGCCTTGTCATATATAAACATATCTTTGTCCTCAGAAACATATAACTTTTTATTTCCTGTGGTTTTAATGGGGTTTGTGATTTTGATTTCTTGTGAGTCTTTTGAGTATTTATAAATTTGTTTTTCGCTCAACACAAACAGTCCATCTTCCGTTTTTGAAATCATGCCGGGTTTAACCTTTTTTCCTTTGATAACAGAAACTGGGTTAGTGGTGTTCCCGGCTCTTAACAACCCTTTGTTTCCTGTAAGCCAAATTCCACCCTCTAAGTCAATAAAAAGGCATGATGGTTTTATAGGTACGGTGGACCTTGTATAGTTTATGATTTTGTTTTCAATGGTTAGAAGTAGGGTTTCCTTATGACTCTTTGATGTAAAAAGATATTGTCCTGTTTTAAGGTCAGTCATCCTCGTAAAAGGTTTTTCGATGTTAATTGTTTTTACAACCTTAAAACCTTCAAGCAGTTGGATCTCATCTTTTAAAACTGCCGCAACTAGGTTTGCCTCCTTTATTTCAAATAAGGCAACAACGTTTTTATCTGTTATTCCTTTTATATTTGCATTTTGGTCTGATCCCAACAAGGCTAAGCCTTTTGTTGTTCCAATATAAAGTCCTCTTTGGGTTACAAGAACAGAAGATATTGAGTCGGCTTTAACCAGGTCTGTTTTTCCACTATAAAACCTTTTTATTTGGCCTGTTTTTATATTTACTTGATTAAGCCCATTTGTCGTACCAACCCAAAGGTTGTCTTTTTCTTTAGCAATTGGGTTGGTTTGAAGGTCGCTAAACCTTGATGAAGAAAGTGAAAATGGGTCTAGGGGGTCAAATTGATAAAAGTTTGTTTCTTTTGTTTCTTTTGAAACTTTAACAACACCTTTACTTGTTGTTGTAAAGTACACACTGCTCTCATCCTCGATAACATGAAGTGGTTTTGATCCGGTTTCTATTCTGGTAAACTCATCTTCATTCTCATTATAGTAACAGATACCCCTGTCTGTTCCAACCCACAGTGTATTATTTCTATCTATGTAACTAATCCAAATTCTATTTCCCGATAATGTGTTTTCCTTATAAACATTTGACCTGTAGGTTTTGTTTAAATGCCCATCAAATCTATTTAAACCTTCATCTGTTCCAATCCAAACAAAGCCTGAGCTGTCTTGGGTTGCTGATAAAATTCTTTTTGAAGAAAGACCTTCAATATTAATATTTTGAAAAGTATCAGATAGTAAGATTGATACAAAAACACTGTATATTATGAGTTTTTTAAACAATGTTTTTATACTTTTCCTATTTGTTTACTTGCTAATCCTCTAACGATCGCAATAGCCCAGCTGCTAAAGTTTGTATTAGCTATTTTTATAAACTCATTAGATGCTTGTTCTTCTTTTCCTGCTGCTTTTAAAGCAAGACCTTTGAAGTAGTTAAAATATATATTGTTTTCATTTCCTTTTATAAAGTTATCAATAGCTTTGTTATAATTACCTTCCATTAAATCTGCCATTCCTGATAATCCATAAAAACCATATAGGGCTGTTGGGTCTTTAATTTCTCCTTGGATTGATTTTAATCTTTTTAGGTTTTCCCTGGCTTTATCATATTTTCCAAAAAGTATATTTACCCAGGCTGTTTGGTATTCTTCATTACTTTTTATATCTCTATAGACATTATCATCTTTTAATATTTGAGCTCTTTTTTTATTGTTTTGTATGATATTCGATAATGATTCATAAGCATCTTCTTCCATTTGGTTATGTGCATAACATATCATTTTGTGCCAACTTGTTTGAGATTTAACCTGTAAAAGACTTGCTTTGTCAAAGCCTTTATTTTCCAATTGGTTTTCAACCATTAGCAATCTATCTATGGCCCCTATGTAGTCATTATCAAAAATGTAAGAATAGGTTAAATACAGATTAAGGAAAAACCATTCGTTTGTCTTTTTTTCATTTATTTCAATTGCTCTTTCATAATTTTTTCTGGCTGTTTCTAAATCTCCTGAAAACATATAGTTGTGACCAGAAACTGTTAGTGCTGTACCTTCAGATGATAACCCTTTTCTGTTTTTGATTGATTGTTCATATAAAGGTTTGGCTTTTTCAAATTCGCCTAACTGTCTATAACAATTTGCTTTAAGATGATAAGGTAAACCGTGATCTCCTCTTATCCTAATTAATTCATCACCATAATCCATTCCAAGCTGTACATTTCTTTCTTCTTGCGGTAGCATAACCTGTTCTCCTGCTGCTATATGGTGTCCCATTAAAAGAGAATAAGCTCTATAACTATCTGGATTTAATTCAATTGCTTTCTTTAAGGTTTTAATTGCCTCTTTCAATTCATATCTATCGCTCTGTACTTGCCCAAGCCATACGAAGGATTCATGAGATTCTGGGTGATTTTCAACAAGCCATTTTGCAGATTCTAAAGCTTTATCCATATCTTCGTTTCTATAAGATTCTCTAATAGATATCATTTTTTTTTCGGCTTCAGAAGCATTAACAACATTCTTTTTTGCTAATTCCCTGTGTTTTCTTTTTAAGATAGGATCTGGTGAATCATAAAGCTCTAAAGCCATTACAAAATTTGGATCAATGGACAAAGCTGAATCGAGCAGTGCTCTCTTTTCTGGTGCGTCTCCAACTTGGAAGGATAACATAGCACTCTTATAATATGCTAACGCTTTTGGAGAAGAAGTTGTAATTGGGAGATCTACAACCTCAACTTTTGAACAACCATTAAAAACAATAACAAAGATTGAAAATAATAAAAAACGCTGTTTCATTTTTCTTTTCCTATTTTGAAATTTAATGCGATCAATTATAGCCGATTGGTCAATAACTTATTCACACAGAACCTTATAAATTATAGTAAGTATATATAATATTTTATATATGTATTTAATTTATTATTATTATTAACTGTGGATTTGTTTATAAATGGTATTATTCTCTTTTGTAATAGATAAAAAAATCAAAACATTAAAGGTTTATACTTAAACCTCTTCTTTATGTTGATAATTATGTAATATTTGTTAAAAACAATAAAGTTATTAACATATAAGAAAATTTTTAAAACAGTAAAAAATATAATATCTTTTTAAAGTTTAACCTGTGGATAACCCCTATCCAGCAATTAACTTAATAAAAAATTTTTTTCGAGCATTGTCTATCCAAGACTTGTACCAGTCCGCCTTTTTTTTGTTTAAAGCCATATCTTCAATTTCTGGCCAATGATCGTTTGTATTGGGGCGACCACCTTTTTTTATACCTTCAAACCACAACAAATGAAAACCCAAAGAAGTATTAATAGGCATACTGCAGGAGTCCATCCCAAAAATACCCATAGCCTGTCCTATCTCGGGAATACTATATGTAGTTGGATCAATCCAACCAAGATCTCCTCCTATCTTACTTGTTGTTTCATCAAAGGTATGTGCTTTTACTTGATCTTTAAAATCTTCAAGAGTTTTTATAGAGTCCTGTTTAAGGCTCATAGCAAAATCATAAGCTCTTTTGTTGTCTTCTGCTGTTTTTTCTGGTATAGATAATATGTGACTAACTTTTATTTTATCACCTTTTTTGTCTATGGTTTTTATCAAATGATACCCAAACTGGGTTTCTATTGGCCCAACAATATCACCCGGCTTAGCTGTAAACGCTGCTGTTTCAAAATTCTTTACTAAAGATCCCCTAGTAACCCAACCAAGCGAACCCCCGCTACTTTTAGATCCTGGATCTTGAGAAAATTGACTCGCTAACGAGCTAAAATCTTCTCCACTTAACACTCTTTCTTTTATTGATTCTAAAAAAGAAAAAACCTCTTTTTTTGACTCTTCGCTTGGCGTTACAGATATTAAAAGATGCCGAACCTTTACTCTTGTTGGGATAGAAGGTAGGCTATCCTTGTATGTTTTATAAAAGTCAACAACGCTACCTCTTGTTATATTTATAGAGTTCAGAAGTTGTTGTTGGTACTTTTCAGAAACCAAACGGTCTCTCATATCAAACCAAAACTCTCGTCTAAAATCACTTAAAGATTGCCCTAAGATTTCTTCTGCTCTCTTTTCTCCCCCCGCTTGCGCAACTAACATTTGAACCTGTTGTTCTAAGCTTTGATCAACCTCTTTTTCCTCAACAGTAATTGAATCAATATCTGCCATTTCAAGGAGTATTTTTTGATCAACCATTGATTGTAAAACAGAATTTTGTAAACGCAAGAAAGAGCTTTGGTCTTTAGATGGGTCTATTCCACTTTGAACAGCAGCCATATTTACCATCTGCGCTAGATCGCTTTTTAATATTATGTGTTCTTCGACCACAGCCGCAACACCGTCAATATATTGGGGTTGTTCTTTTCCAAATAAAAAGCAAAAATAGAAAGATAATAAAAAATATTTCATTGTTATTGATACTTTGGATTTATTGATATGTTTACATTTTTTTTCAGGCTATCTAACAAAGACTCCCGAATCTCTATGGATTTAATCTTGAAAACACGTTGATATATTTCATCATAAACCTCATTAAGACCTTTTATACTGCCTTGTTTGTTTATACCCAAAACCTTTAAAACTGAAATGTCTTTTCCCAAAACAACAGGCCCAACCACCCTCTTTCTTCTAACAAAAAGCAAATCATCAATATTTTTTGCAAAGGTTCCACGTTGTACTGTCTCAGTTTTAACAAGTTCTATATCAAATTTACTTAAATCAATATTCTTTTTAGAGTTAAAAGAGGTAACTAGGCGGTCGGCAACTTTTTTACTTTTTACAATGTATTGTTCTATTCTAACCTCATCTAAAGCTCTAGTAAACTCACCCTTATTTCTTTTATAATAAAGTCTAACATCATCATTAGAAACAGATACATTAGAAGCGATAACGCTTTCAACAAAAGAAGCAATAATAAGTTCTCTATAGTAAGAATCCCTTTTTCTCTTTAAAACCATATCGTTTTCAAATCCATTCTTCATAGCTTCGGAAAACAACACGGTTTCATCTATCCAATTTTTAATTTGACTATTTAATGTTCTTAAGCCAGGTGTTTTATTATCAAAAAAGATAAGGTCTTCTTGAGTTAGTTCAATATGACCAACGCGAGCATAAACATCATCAACAATACTCTTATTACTGTCTTTATAACATGATACAATTAAAACAACGAGACAAAATACTAATAGGCGCATGATACAGAAATTAGGCAGTGTCTACTGGATCAAACAAATGTACAAAGTCAAACAAAAGGACAAAAACATTCCCAGGATCAGAAACGTTTAGAAAAACACCAAGAAACCCACCAGACACTTCTTTAAACCTGACGCTTTCAAGGTTTTTGTGTTTATAGATACCTACCCGTGACAAAAAAACAAGCTGTTCTTCTTCATTAAAAGACTGAACAACAATTTTTAAAACACTATCTTGAATATCTATTTGAGAAACGGGAGTTGGTTTATATCTGTTTTTTAAAGAGGCAACCAAAAGAAGCTTTTTTGTTTTGTCTGGTATAGGCCCAAAAACATCAACGAGCTCTTTCTCTATTTTATTCAATTGTTCAACACTCGTTGCTGTTCCAATTCTGTAATAATAATCAATTCTTAAAGACGTGTTCTCAATATAGTCACTGCTAATATCCGGTTGAAAAGACGTAGTGACTTGAGGTGCTTTTTGGACAGCTCCACCCTCTGACTTTGTTTTTTGAATTTCTATACTTAACAAATCACAATACATTTGAAAACCAACGGTGGTTATGTGCCCACTTTGCTTGTGTCCAAAAATTGAACCCGCGCCCCTTATTTCAAGGTCTTCCATAGAAATATTATAACCAGATCCCAGCGCGGTATTTTTTTCTAAAGATCGAAGCCTCCTGAACGCACTTTTTTCAAGAGGTTTTTTAGGAATTAAAAGATGGCAATATCCTTGTTTGTAACCACGACCGACCCTCCCCCTGATTTGGTAAAGCTGTGCCAGCCCTAGGTTTTGAGCATCTCTTATAATTATAGAGTTGGCGTTTGTAACATCTAAGCCAGATTCAATTATAGTTGTACAAACCAAAACATCCACTTCTCCATTAAAAAAGGCCAAGACAACAACCTCTAAATCCTTTGAGCTCATCTTACCGCTCGCTCCAGCAATTCTGTTGTTTGGGAACCTTTTTCTCAATCTATCAACGGTTGATGGAATAGTTGATATGTCATTGTTTAAAAAGTAAACCTGACCAGAGCGAGATAACTCAAACTCAACCCTTGAAAACACAAGAGACCAGTCAAAATACTTAACAAAGGTAATAATGGGCTTTCTTGTTTCAGGTGGGGTAAGCATAAGACTAACATCTTTAAGACCAACAAGCGACTGTTGGAGGGTTCTTGGTATTGGGGTAGCTGTCAGTGTTAAAACGTCTACCCCTTCCCGGATTCTCCTAATTATTTCCTTGTCCTTTACGCCAAAACGATGCTCTTCGTCAATAATTAAAAGACCAAGGTTAGTAAGGACGATATCTTTCGACAATATTCTATGTGTTCCAACCAAAACATCGATCTTTCTATTAAAAAGATCTTTTATAATTTGGGTTTGTTGAGCTTTGCTTTTAAAGCGAGATAATAGACCAACAGAAAGCCCAAGAGAGGTAAGTCTGTCATGGCAGGTCATATAGTGTTGATCAGCAAGAATCGTCGTAGGACAAAGAAAAACAGACAGTTTATCAGATAAATACGCTTTAAATATTGCCCGAATTGCGATTTCAGTTTTTCCGAAACCAACATCTCCACAAACAAGACGATCCATTGGACTAGGCTTATTCATATCTGAGTAGACCTCGTTGATTGCCTTCTTTTGATCGGGTGTTTCTATAAAAGAAAAAGACCGCGAAAGAATGTTGTCTAAGTCGTTTTCTTTAACATATTCAAAAGGCCTCAATATGTTTTTATTGGAATATCCACGCAACACATCTAGGGCAATATCTTCTGCTGCTTTTTTGGCTCGCGCAACTTCAGCCCCCCACCTCTTAGACCCCAAGCTTGAAACCTTTGGCGCTTTTCCTGCTCCTATATATTTATGAACAAGGTTTACCTGATCAAGAGAAACATAAACTAAAGCCGCGTCTTGATACTCAATAGAAACAACTTCTTTCCCATTTCTTTCTCTAACACCTAAATAAACACCAATTCCAAAATCTCTATGAACAACAAAATCTCCGTGATTGATATTGCTTATCGAGTTCCTGTCAACAACCACTCTTTTATCTTCTTGTATTGGTGCCCACCTATCAGACGTTTTTCTTTTTGAGTTTATTTCGTTTTCAGAAACAAACAGTGTGGAGGTTGACTCCGAAGCCACACAACGACTGATAGACCCGGCAACTGTGTCTAAAAAGAAACCGTCTTTAAAGTGGCTTGCACCCTTTTGTGTCTTACCACCAATAAATATCTTTTTATGAATCGTTTTAGAAAAATGTTCAATTTCTTTTACTTTTTCAGTATGTGTTTTACCGTAAATATCTATTGTCCTAAAGCCCAAATCTAACGAGCCTTCCACATTCTTTGTGGAGATAGAATAAACACCATCAAAAAACGAGACGGTATAAACAAAACTAAAAAAAGAAAAATCTATAAGGTTAATATTATCAATGGTTTCGGATGAATTTTTAAAATCCTCAAGCTTTAGGGTTTTTATAGGTTTGATACTGATCTGTGTGTTTGGATTATAAAGAGAGATGTTTTCAATTTTATCAAACTCAAAAGACACCCTAAAGGGATTTTTAAAGTGATATGGAAAAACGTCTAACACGTCTCCCCTTAGCGAATAAACGCCTGGTTCATTTGTTATTCCAGACCTTTTATAACCAATCTCTAATAAAAACTCAGAAACGAGCCCAATATCTAAAGTGTCTCCAACTGAAAAAACGGTCGTCGCTTTTTTGGCTTTTCTTTCAATTGATTTCTCGTTTAGTGACTTCTTTGAACCAATACAACAGTAAGGCAAATTGGTAGACAATTTAATTATTGCATCTTTTTGAAACCGGACACTGTCAGCTTCAAAGCCCTGAACAAACCCCTTGCCCCTTGTTTCTGGATAATACAAGAAAGACTGGTCACAATGTTCAAGGCATGAACCATAAACACCAAAGGATTGATCCTCTTGTTCTAACTGAACAAAGAAACCGGCGTTGATAAATGAAAGATGTTCTTTTAAGAGCAACACCAAAGAATCAACAGTAAGACCAGATATTTTTATATTGTTTGCTAGGCTTTCGTGAACCTGGTCAGTGAACAAAACTCCTCGACTTCGATGTTTCACGTGAAACCTCAGCTTCTTTTGAGGTTTACCATCAGCACAGAAATGTCGGACGCCTTAACACCAGAAATTCTCATTGCCTGACCCATGTTTTCAGGTCTTATTTTTGAAAGCTTTTCAACAGCTTCACTAGACAGCCCTTGAAGCAGTGAATAATCTAAATCATTGGCAAGGGGTACATCGTTGCTCTTTTTTATTGATCGAATTTCTGTTAAAGATCTTTTTATATAACCTTCATATTTAACTTCTGATTCAACATCATATAGCGCCTCCTCTTCAATCCAGGTGGGAAGAGAACCTTCAACTTCGGTAAACTTCTTTGGCAGGTCTCTAATAGAAACCTCATTTCTCTTTAAAACATCTTTAGCCGGGCTTGGCTGTCTTAGAGGTTTACCTACGCTAATTTCTGTTGGTTTAACAGAGCGCGCCAGACCACCTATAAGCTTTTTCTTTTCATTTATGATAACGGAGAATGCCTCTTTTGACTTTTCATTAATAGATCCACAATGGCTTGCCCTTTCAAATAACCTATCTATTGTATTTGAACACCTTAACAAAAGCCTATACTCTGCTCTTGAGGTAAACATCCTATATGGCTCTAAGGTGTCTTTCGTGATCAGATCATCAATCATTACGCCTATATAAGAAGAGTCTCGCGTTAACACTAAAGGATCTCTGCTTTTGATTTTTAAAGACGCATTTATACCTGCGATAAGTCCTTGAGCAGCAGCTTCTTCATAGCCAGACGTTCCATTCATTTGCCCCGCAAAAAACAAACCAGAGACATTTTTTGACTCTAGGGTTGTTTTCAGTTGAGACGGGGGAAAAAAATCATATTCAATCGCATAACCAGGTCTGAAAAACTCAACCCCCTTTAACCCAGGAATCTGCCTAAGGGATTTTAATTGAACGTCTTCAGGTAGGCTTGTTGAAAAGCCATTTAAATATATTTGATCTGAGTTTTTCCACTCTGGCTCCAAAAACAAAACATGAGAGTCTCGGTTTGGAAACCTGTGGATCTTGTCCTCAATCGAGGGACAGTATCTTGGGCCAATTCCGTCAATTTCTCCAGAAAACATAGGAGACTTTTCTAGGTTGCTTTGAATTATATCATGAGAGAGGCTGTTTGAGTTTGTTGTAAAACAAGGTTCGTTTGGCGGATTAAAGATATCTGTCGAGTAAGAAAATGGTGTCGGGTCTTTGTCGCCCAGTGCCAATTTCATTTTATTCCAATCAACTGTGTTTTTCGCCAAACGAGGCGGGGTACCTGTTTTAAGTCTCCCCGCCGAAAACCCCATACTAACAAGGTGCTCTGTTAGACCTTCAGAGCGCTCCTCACCCATCCTACCAGCATAGATTTTTCTTTCTCCAATATGAATAACTCCAGATAAAAAAGTTCCTGCTGTTACAATTACTGACTTACACTTTATTTTAGTCTCGTCTCTTAAAGATACTCCATCTATCGCAGTTCCATTATAAAGAAGAGAAACAACCTCACCAGAAAGAACCACCACATTGCTGGCGTCTAAAGTTTTTACTACTAGTTTTTCATAATATCTCTTATCGATTTGGGCTCTTGGTGACCAAACGGCCCGACCCTTCTTTTTGTTCAGGGTTTTAAACTGTAAACCTGCTTTATCTGCAAGGCTGGCCATAAGGCCACCTAAAACATCAATCTCTCTTACAATTTGTCCCTTTGCAAG
>CENO01039275.1_pt1 | contig 18354 bp, 10 predicted proteins | sample 530271 | NCBI WGS metagenome assembly CENO01 (sample SAMEA2619857, study PRJEB7988) | marine metagenome | biome: marine biome (ENVO:00000447); feature: surface water layer (ENVO:00002042); material: "saline water (ENVO:00002010), including plankton (ENVO:xxxxxxxx)" | depth 5 m | reverse complement strand
CCGGGCGGGGGCGGGATTACTGATATCTCAAGGTCGAAAGTGTCCGACCCACCCCCGTTGGAGGCCATTATGGCATACGACCCTGAGGTCAGGCTAGTTGGAGTCCCTTCTATCACTCCAGTTTCGTTCAATTCAAGCCCGTCAGGCAAGGCTGGGTCCGAGGACCATGTCAAGGGGAGATGTCCGGTCATCACGGGTACTTCACCCTCACAGGGAACCCCCAGGAAGCAGATGAGGGGGGCTATTGGAGATTCGATTATCTCAGGAGGTTCGTACCCGATCCCAATTGAAATGGAAATTGATGATGAGCCGGCGGGGTTGGATGCAACGATTGTGTACGCCGTCCTGGGAGATTCCGACAATGGCTCGCCAGACAAGGTTCCGATGTTGGGGTCCAACTCGAGTCCTTGGGGCAGTTCGGGGGCGATCATCCACACACTGGGGCCATCACCAAGGAAAGAGGGCGTCAGTGTTGTCATCTCAACCCCAACGTACAACGATAGGTCAAAATCGCCATAGTCCAGATTTGAAGGGCTCACCATCTCCCTGCACGCAGAATCTTCGTACACCTGTGCGGGCGTACAGTCCTGGGGCCTCACCTCAGATTCAAGGCAAGACTGTTCTTGGGATGATGCGACACACTCCTCCGAGGCACTTGGATCGCCGCTGGATTGGGTTGTGCCCAAACATCCGGCTATCGGGACGATCGCCAACAAAAGGGCCATCAGTATTGCTTGGCCCTTGCGCACAGTCACCTCTTGACCCCCATCAACCAGTTGAGGGGTAGGCTTCACCGGGTTCAAAACAGTACCTGACGATACTAAAGTCACTCTTGAAGCGAGTGACGTCTCTCTTAACGGAAGCCGGGTCTTCACCGTCTAGGAGCGCTCTCTCGAAATAGTGCGCCACCTCGTCCATCTCCCCCTTACCCATTCCGAGTCTTGTGAGTTCTGGCACCCCTAATCTCAGGCCAGAGGGGGAGAGTGCCTTCGTGTCTCCCGGGAGCATGTTCATGTTCGTGATTATCCCAGATTCCTCGAGGGTTCTCGCTGCCTTCTTGCCCGCACCCGAGTCCTGCTCCCCGTGTCTTGTCAGGACCTGGTGGCTAGCAGTGTACCCCCTATCCTCCGCCAACACATCAAAACCACGCGCTGCAAGTGACTCTGCAAGTGCCTTGGCGTTCGCTACGATATCCTGGGCATAGGCCCGCCCAAATTCCTCGAACTCGGCAAGCGCTACTGCCTTGCCAGCAACGTGGTGTAAGTGGTAGGAGGAGCATGTGCCCGGAAATACTGAGTTGTTGAGTTTTCGATGGAACTTTTCTTGATCAGAGTCCGAGATCAGGAATCCGCCTTGTGGGCCGGGGAATGTCTTGTGACTTGATCCTGTCATCACGTCAGCTCCTTCTCGGAGGGGGTCTTGGAAGGCTCCTCCTGCTACAAGGCCGAGAACGTGTGCGCCATCGTAGATCACGGACGCCCCAACCTCATGGGCAGCATCGGCTAACTCTTGCAGCGGGGTTGGGAACAGGAAGACGGACTGGCCGAAGAGGGCCACACTGGGCTCCACCTCTCGAATCAGTTCAGCGGATCTATCTATATCTGGCTCCATTCGGTCTTCGTTCCAAGCATAGGTATGGAGGTCCAGCCCCCTGACTCCCACGGCCCCCATGTTCGCATGTGAGATATGTCCCCCATCAGCTGTCGAGACGGCTGTGATTGAGTCACCAGGCTTCGACAAGGCCTTTAACGCCGCGATGTTTGATACTGTTCCGGATATCGATTGAATGTTCACGAAATTGCAGTTGAATACCCTTTTGGCGGACTCTATGCCTATGGATTCTATGGTGTCGAAGTCGTCACACCCTTGGTAGTACCGCTTCCCGGGTAAACCTTCGGCGTACCTTCCATGAAGGTCCGACGCGACAGCCCTCGCAACAAGTGGACTGAGTATGTTCTCGCTTGCGATCATGGGCAGGGATGATGCATAATGAGTTCCAGAATCCCTCACTGCACGTAGGATCTGGTTGGCTGTCGACTCGTTGCTCATGTGGTCTGTGTGGCGAAGGGGTCCTAAATTTCTGCGTTTGCCCATGCGCGACCTTGATGAGCCCTCTCCCCCTCTTGAAGTCATGAGCCGCCGCCGAGTAACAACGATTGCGATTCTACTGATCGTGGTTTCCATCGGACCTTTGGCCCAAGCTAGCGATGCAGATGGAGATGGAGTGGATGATTCCAATGATGCTTTTCCGAACGACCCTTGTGCGAGTTTGGATTATGACGGGGATGGCTTGCCTGATGATGTCGAAGCAGGGTGCGCCGGATTTGGGGTAGTGGCCTTCACCTCGTTTGAAGAGCCCCTCAATGGTACGAGATACACTGACAGCGGCGACAGCGGTGTTAACCGATTCCTCTGGAACAATCCGGGTGAGTCCCATGTCGCTCACAATGCCTCTGGAACGGGGGAGATTGGCTTCCGACTTCACTACCAGTCTACCGGTGGCGTCGGCCTTACTGATGGGGATTACTTCGGCGCTGTGGAGTACACAGGAACGGTTGGCAGCTTCACAGAAGGTCAACAAGGCTATCAGATGTCGGATGTCGATGGGATTTCTACCCTGATACTCGACCCAGTTGATGCAGAAATTGTTCAATTCGACCTTTATGTACAGCAAAAGCTGACTAACGGTGTGAATGCAAACTGGGAGACCTCCGACTCAATCTCGGTTTGGTACGAGGGGGCCAACTCGGTGGTTTCGATCCTTAACACAACTGGGACAGACATAGATACCGCCCATGCCGGACTCCTGGGTACATGGACGACCTTCAGCGCTAACCTAACTGGTTCAGGCGTTGGTTCTCTGAAATTTTCACTCGAATCCAATGCAGCTACAGAGGCCATTTACGTGGACAATGTGACCTTCAGTGGCGGTACAGTGCTGCTCGCAGACACCGATGACGACGACGACGGTTGGAGCGATGTGGATGAGGCTGATTGCGGGACTGACCCCCTCGATCCTGCGTCAGTCCCCTCAGACGGGGATTCCAACGGGATTTGCGATTTTCTGGAGGGGGGCGACACCGATGGGGATGGGATTCCCGATTTATCTGACGATGATGACGACGGCGACGGCTTTTCGGATCTCAACGAAGAGGCCTGTGGCTCTGATTCCAAATTGGGCAGCGACGTGCCGGCCGACATGGACGGAGACGGGGAATGCGACGTTAAAGACATCGACATAGACGGCGATGATTGGTCGAATGATATGGAATACGACTGCGGATCGGATCCACTTGACAACTCCTCCGTACCCAATGACATGGACAACGACGGACTAGCGGATTGCGTTGATGGTGATGATGATGGGGATGGTGTGGGTGATGACGTCGACCTATTTCCCAACGACCCCTTCGAATGGGAGGATTCAGACTCGGATGGCCTAGGGGACAACACGGACCTCGATGATGATAATGATGGTGTGGATGACGCCGATGACGCTTATCCGAATGACCCAACAGAAAGCGGGGACAACGACGGAGATGGCACAGGGGATAATGCAGATTCAGATGATGACACCTGTCCAACTGCGATGGTCTGCGGGGAGGGGTTCTACCCGGGGGATGGGGTACCGGATTCAACGGAGGTCGATTGCAACTCGGATCCGTTTGATCCCACCAGCGTACCAGGAGATTCGGACGGGGATGGCGTCTGTGACTACATGGACCAAGACCTCGATAACGATGGAGTGATCGATGCCGACGACTCATTTCCCAGTGATTCCTGTGCCTACCTTGACACAGACAATGACTCACAACCAGATTTCATACTAACAGATTGTGACACAGATCTTGTTGAAGATGAGGACGATGACGACGATGGTTGGTCGGACCAGCAGGAAGATGTTTGCGAATCGGAGAGCGACTTGGCGTCCATCACCCCCCAAGACACAGATTCGGATGGCACATGCAATAGTCTTGATGAGGATGATGATGGAGATGGGTTCCCAGATGAAGGGGATGCCTTTCCACTCGACGCCTCAGAGAATTCTGACTTGGATGGCGATGGGATAGGGGACGTCGCTGACCTCGACGATGACGGGGACGGATGGTCCGACGAAAAGGAGCAACGATGTGGTTCCGACCCTGTGGTATCGACCTCAGTTCCAACTGACACGGATACTGACTCGATCTGCGATGAGTTGGATGTTGACAGGGACGGGGATGGATTCCCCGATGAGGGGGATGACTTCCCTGAGGACAATGAGGAATGGAGTGACCTGGACGGTGACGGCACGGGGGATAACCAAGACGGGGATGACGACGGGGACGGATGGTCGGACCTGGAGGAGATCGAGTGTGGATACGATCCAAATGACTCGGGATCCACTCCCCCTGACTCCGATGGCGATCTGATCTGTGATTACCTGGATCCCTCCCCGCTCGAGGGAGTAGAAGGCGACGGGTTACCTGGGTTTGGCATCTTGGCCGTCCTGTCATCGATACTCATTGCAGGAGTCGCCGCAAAGTCTGGTTCGAAGCGGTAGAATGCCCACATGTCTTTTTCGCCACATGCGCAACGATGTTAGATGGATCCCGCCCGTGTGGTATCATGCCCGACCATCCCACGAACGAACCAGTACTGTCATACGCCAAAGGTAGTTGGGAGCGGAAAGCGCTGAAAGAGGAGCTCGACCTTCAAATGAGCACCGTGACCGACATACCCTGCATCATTGCAGGCAAGGAAGTCCGAACCGGAAATATCGTCAAGCAAGTGATTCCACACGACCACGGACACGTGCTAGCCCATGTTCACCTCGCGGGGAAAGAGGAGATAGCCCAGGCATGCGAAGCAGCGATTAAGGCCCAAGAAAAATGGATCGAGATTGGTCTAGAGGAACGGTGTTCCATTTTCGAGAAATGCGCCGATCTATTGGCTGGGTCATGGCGAATGCGCTCCAACGCCTCAACGATGTTGAATCAATCGAAGACCGCTTACCAGGCGGAGATAGACTCCGCCTGCGAATTGATCGACTTCTGGAGGTTCAACTGCCATTATGCCAGAGGCTTCCACGACCAGTTGCAGCCCCTTGTATCCCCAGAGGGGGTTCTGAACTCAACCGAGGTGCGTCCATTGGAAGGGTTTGTTCTGTCAATCACGCCATTCAACTTCTCAAGCATCGCTGCCAACCTTCCTAGCGCTCCAGCGATAGTGGGTTGTACGTCTGTGTGGAAGCCGAGTAGGAACTCATACCACTCAAACTATGTATTGATGCGCCTGATGATGGAGGCTGGCCTGCCACCTGGCGTGATTAATTTCGTTCCGTGTTCTGGACCTGATATAGCGGATGTCGCAATGTCCAACCCAGATTTTGCCGGCCTCCACTTCACTGGCTCCACAGATACATTCCAAGGCCTATGGAAGAGAATAGGGCAATCTCTGGACGTCTTCCGGTCATATCCAAGGATAGTTGGTGAGACAGGGGGTAAGGACTTCATCGTGGCGCACCCAGAGTGTGATGAGGAGGCCCTCCTGGTGGCCCTTTTGAGGGGGGCATTCGAGTTTCAGGGTCAGAAGTGCTCAGCGGCAAGCAGGGCATACATTCCCTCCACGGTATGGTCTAGGATATCCTCGAAGTTCTCTGATGAGGTTTCCAAAATCAAGATGGGGGACGCACTGGACTTCACGAACTTCATGACCGCAGTGATAGACCAGCGAGCCTTTGACAAGATCAACGGATATATCGACAGAGCTGCGAAGAGGGAGACGTGTGAGGTTTTCATAGGGGGCGGATCCGATGGTTCAAGTGGCTGGTTCATCGAGCCCACCGTAATCGTCACAGAGGACCCAAACTCAGAGACCATGGTTGACGAGATCTTCGGTCCAGTCCTTACCGTGTTCATCTATGAAGATGGGAACTTCAAGGATATCTTGGAGACCTGCGACAGGGGGTCGCCGTATGCGTTGACAGGGTCAATCTTCGCATCAAATGAGGAGGACGTCGAAACTGCGGCCAATGCCCTGAGATTCTCTGCTGGAAACTTCTACATCAATGACAAGCCCACCGGGGCTGTTGTGGCCCAACAGCCGTTTGGGGGCGCACGTGCTAGTGGGACAAATGACAAGGCGGGAGGACCTTTGAACCTACTAAGGTGGATCTCTCCCAGATCCATAAAGAGAACGTTCAATCCGCCACATGACTGGTCATACCCCTTCATGGAGAATTAGAAACACGAGTTCTCCCGGCTGCAGCTCACGATCCTCGTTGAAGCATGAACCGCTCCTAAACAGGATCTTGCCTTCTGGCATTCGCACAGGTTTGCTATTGAAATTCAATGCCACCATAACCCTGTCTTGGCCCCTCGATTTGACGAAGCAGAGCAGTCCATCATTCGATCTCAACTGTGAGACCTCACCTAGCCCCATCCATTCGTTAGACTTCCTCATGCGGATCTGCTCCCTGTAATAGTTGAGCATGGAACCTGGATCTTCGTCTTGTGAATCGACAGAATACTGATGCCAGTCTCGTGGCATTGGCAACCATGGTTCCATGGTCGAGAATCCTGCATTTTCTCCTTCCTTTTCCCAGGGGATGGGTACGCGGCACCCATCTCTCCCCTTGTAGTCTGATCCAGGCGGCTGACGGAAAAATGCAGGATCCTGCCTTGATTCATCCGGTACCTCTGCTTGGGGCAACGCAAGTTCCTCGCCGTTATAGAGGAAGATCCTCCCAGGTAGGGCTGACATCAAAGATATGAGGGACCTGTATCTTGTTGAGATTTCGACGATGTTGATCGGCTTGCCATCTGGGTCAGCACCGTATCGACTCCAATGGCGAGTCTCATCATGATTTGAAAGGGTCCAGACTGGGGACGAATTCGATTTGTCTGCAAATTGGATGTTCTCAGTTATCCTCTCAGCAAAGCCTTCTGCAGACCAGGGCTGGTGTAGGAATGAGAAGTCGAACGCGGCATCTAGCTGATCCTCCCCGACGTACTCCAAGAGTCGTTCCCTCGAGGAAGTATGAATCTCGCCTATCAGGAATCGCCGTGGGACGTAGTTGTTGGAAATCTTCCTCCATCTCCTGTACACCTCGTGGACCTCAGGTTGGTCCCAGCATGCGGACCAATTCCCCGCGAACGTCTCAATTTGAGGAAGTCCCGGTGCCTTATACAGTCCATGTGCAACATCGATCCTGAAACCGTCGACACCCAACTCGTACCAATGCTCCAGGATTCTATCAAACCTTTCGTGGACGTCGGGATTCTCCCAATTCAAGTCTGGTTGGCACTCATCGAACATGTGCAGGTACCAACGTTGAGGTCTGCCTTCCTCGGTGGGAAATTTGGACCATGCTGGTCCGCCAAACACGCTTTTCCAGTCGTTCGGCGGGGTTTCCCCACTTTTCCCCTTGCCCTGTCTGATGATGAACCTCGACTCAGCTTCATGGCCATCGCCACCCTCCTTCGCGGATATGAACCAAGGATGCTGGGAAGATACGTGATTGGGGACTATGTCAAGGAGGACCGCCATGCCATGGTGGTGGAACTCTTCGATCGCATGCTTGAGTTCTTCCAATGTCCCAAAAAGAGGGTCTACGTCGAAATAGTTGGAGACATCATACCCATGATCCCCCTGGGGGGATGGATAGGTTGGATTCAACCATATAGCGTCAACCCCGAGTGATGAGAGGTACCCTACCTTGGATCTGAGCCCCTTTAGGTCCCCTATTCCATCACCGTTTCCATCCTTGAAAGACCGCCAATAGACCTGATAGACCACTGCGGACTGCCAAAGGCCCTCAGAGCTCATGTCTTTTCTCCTCAGAGTCATACCGCGATGCCATTCTCGTCAAAGAGCCTGATGTCCGATTCTTCAACGGTCACCTTCACCGAAGTTTTTCTGTTGGTGATCTGGTGATTCGCCTCTGGCCCGGGCCTGTGCCATACTGCGGAGATTCTCAATTCCCCATGATCGAGGTGGACCACGGTCTCGGAGCCGAGGGACTCGAATCCTGCGATGTTGAATTTTCCACCTTCCTCACCGATCCTTAATCCAGTATTTTCAGGTCGGAACCCAAGGGTGCATTGGCCCTCGTAGCCGGAGTATCGGTCCGGCAGCTCCCTCGTCAGAGGGGGGATTCCATCTGTCTGACCAGAGTATGTGAATACGCCTCCGGATGCCACACCCTCTATCAGATTCATCGGAGGAGTCCCCAGGAAGGAGGCCACGAAGGTGTTCGAGGGATTGTGATATGCCTCGAGTGGTGTTGAGTATTGTTGGGCCCTCCCCTCGTTCATTATGACGAGCCTGTCTGCTAGCGTCATTGCCTCAACTTGGTCATGTGTGACGTAGATGGTCGTTGTTCCAAGCTCCTCGTGGAGCCGGCGTAGCTCGATTCGCATTTGATTCCTGAGTTTCGCGTCCAAGTTAGACAGTGGCTCGTCCATCAACAAGACGCTTGGCTGCCTGACAAGTGCCCTCCCCAGCGCGACGCGTTGCCTCTGGCCGCCGGATAGGTTCTTCGGGAGTCTGTCGAGGTATTCTGTCAGGCCCAACAGGTCTGCGGCCTCTGAGACCCTGTTGTCGATCTCAGTTTTCCCAAGGCGCCCCTCGCCCTTCTGCATACGCAAGCCGAATGACAAGTTCTTCTGGACGCTCATGTGAGGGTAGAGAGCATAGGATTGGAACACCATCCCTATGCCCCTTGCCTTAGGAGGGAGGTTGTTGACCACCACTCCGTCGATCGTGATGGTGCCCTCTGTGATCTCTTCTAGCCCAGCAAGCATCCTGAGGGAGGTCGTCTTGCCACAACCCGATGGTCCTACCAATACTACGAACTCGCCGCTTTCTACTTCTATCGTTAGGTCCTTCACTGCAATGCTTTCGCTGTCATATTCCTTCCAAACACCCTCAAATCCGACTCCGGCCATATACAATCACCCCTTTACGGCTCCCGCGACCATGCCATCCACTAGATACCGCTGGAACATCACGAATAAGAGTACTACAGGGATGCTGATCAGGATCGAAGCCGCAGCAAAATCGCCCCAGTATGAGTCTCCGGCCTGTGCGGAGGAGACCATCGAGGCTAAGCCAACTGGCAGCGTGTACCTGTCAGTGTCTGAGAGGAAGGTCAGTGCCAAGAGGTACTCATTCCAAGCCGCGAGGAAAGAGAACAAGCATGTGACCGCCACTGCCGGAAGTGAGAGGGGGAAAATGATGCGCGTGAAGATCTGTAGTTGGCTGCAGCCATCTACCCTAGCGGCCTCCTCCAACTCCCTGGGTATGGTATCGAAGAACCCCTTCATCAGCCAAACACAAAGAGGAAGGGCGGTGACTGAATATGCAATGACCAAGCCGACATAGGTATTGAGCAAGCCGAAGCCCTTCATGACGATGAAGTATGGGACGAGGATGAGTGCGCCCGGAAACATCTGCACTATGAGGAACATGAATAAGCCCAATTTACGGCCATGGAACCTATACCTCGAGAAGCCGTAGGCTGCGGGGAAGGCTACTGTTAGCCCGAAGATTGTTGTTGCGACAGAAACTACGATCGAGTTCCACAGCCAACCCCAGAAACGGTCTGATTCCCACATCTTCCTGTAATGTTCGAGGGTCGCAGTTGAAAGAGAGAAGTCCATGCTCAATGAATTGCCGGGAGAGAGGGATAGCATAATCGTCCAGATAGGCGGCAAAATTGCGAAAATCCCCAGATGTAGGAGCACGATCTGCTTTGCTGTCTGCGTTATTCTTCCAGTATGTCGCTTCGTCCGTGCCAACCCCTCAAGTGCCTCACTCGTGGTTGCCTTGCCCATGAACCATCTCGATGACTTGATCGCGGCTGCGACTGCAGCAGCTCCTACAACCAATGAAGGGGATGCCATCCAGTAGTCCACGAGCGTAAGGCCAATGTTGGTACCGGACCTATGGAATAAGTAATTCGTGGAGAGCACTGTCATGGATGCCCCGCATACAACGAACAAACCAAATTTCTCGGGCACTGGGCGAGCCGGGACATCCTCGGGTAGGATCCAGACAATTACTGAGTTTGCGATCAGGACCATCAGGGATATCGATGTCCCCGTATCATCGCCCCTCATCCAGGATATTCCGCACATCAGTGATGTGATGAGGAGGCTTATCCATGCGAACGATACGACGCCCCTGAGGCTCACAGGCGTCCACCACTTCGTGGCTAGGTTCTCATTCATCCCTCGACCTCCCCCCCTTTAGTAACCACGAGATACGCGGTGCTGAAGACGATTAGCATCAGGAAGATGACCACCGACCACGCCGCACCCAACCCATATTCGCCATCGATGAAGGCGACGTCATACACGAAAGTGACCAGAATGTCAGTGACGCCCGGCTCACCATAGAAGCGATCTGGGCCACCTCCCGTCATCAGGAATATTACGTGGAACAAATTGAAGGTCCAGATCATGCCCAAGAGTGACAATGGGACCAGGGCTGGCATGAGTTGTGGCAATGTCAGGTGGCGAAATCGATGATACCTTCCAACGCCATCTATGTTGGCGGCCTCGTACATGTCCTTCGGGATTCCTGCCAACGCGCCGGAGGTGGTCATGGTCATGAAAGAGAATCCCATCCAGATGTTGACGAATATTACAGAGAATTTAGCCCAGTTGTCCAGGCCCAGATAATCGATGTCAGATGTCAATATGCCATTGACCCAACCGAACCTGTTCAGCATTCCCCTCCACATGATCACAGAGATATAACCCGGCACCGCCCATGGAATGAGTAGGATGGTTCGCCATGCGACCTTACCGATGATGCCGCTTTCAAGTAACATAGCGAACATGACGCCCAACAGCATGTGCATTGCCACACAGCCGAAAGTCCAAACTAGCGTGAATGTGAAGGTTCTCCAAAAACCAGGGTCACCATCCCCGTCGTAGTCCCTCTCATCGGAGAAAAGCGTCTCGTAGTTGTCGAGTCCCACGAATTCGCCCTGTCCATAATTCTCTGCAGACTCGTCGGTGAATGACAGGTATATTCCGTAGCCGACTGGGTAGAATGTGAGTGTTGCGAGAAGTAGGATCGCAGGCAGAATGAACAGGTATCCACTCCTTTCTCTCTTGCTTGGGGAGATGAAATACAGGACTGCTGCGGTTAGGCAAAGGCTGCCGACGATGACTCCTATTGCAATGTAGACCGAGGTCATGTCGGGATCTGGGGGCTTCGCAGATTCTGCGAGTGTTATCGCTGATAGGACCTCAAGGCCATCATCGGTGAATTCCCCATTTGCATCGACAGACACCGTTGCAATGTAGACCTCCTGCCCCCTCACGATCCCCGGAAGGTCGCAAACCACGGAAACTGCCTCAGGCGGCACGATGGGCATGCCAACTAGGAAGGTAGGCTCCTTCCAATCAGGGTCGGATTGGAAATCTCCTGCAAGGGAATCAGGGAGATCAACTTGTGCCCACCAGCATATTAGGAACTTGAGGGTCTCCGGGGAGTCGGGGTCATCTTCGGGTTCCGAGGAAACCAGTATCCAGGCTTGTGGCCCCGGTTGCGATTGGCCGTTGTAGATGCTTTCTGATAGATTGGTGAAGGGAACATCGCTGTATTGGATGTTGTATCTCTCCGAGCCTTCGACAGTTTGAAAGCCGTATCTAACCCTGTTGTTCAGGTCTACGTCACCGTCTATGGAGGCCTCAGTGACTAATGGTGGGGCGCCTGCCACGGCGTTGGAAGTTAGGAGGAGCGCGATGAGGGCAATGGCGGACGAAACCGCCAACCTGCCCCTCATCGCCCTCGCTCCTTGTTGCGTTTTACCTCAGTTTATTCTGTATTCACCGGCATATCAGCTGGCAGATGGCATCATGTAGTGAATCTTCATGATTCCTGAAACCGATCCATCTGCAGCAACGGTAAACGTGCAGTTAGCAGCAGCACCCGTATCGTCTGTGCACTCTGCTATCGTCCCATCTGCACTCTCACCCATGGTTCCGAGCCAGTTAGCACTCTGGTCCTCTGCTCCCCATTCGTAGGTGCCGGGATTAACTGTGACATCTACAGACCACATCATGCCATCTTGGGCACCTGCGCTGAGTGCCCACCCAGCATATGCGCCCTTGAAGTTGACAGCTGTTATCGAAGAATCATCAGTATGCACCATAAGTGTCACCGTGACAGAAACATCGACTCCGTCGATACCATCACAGTTCTGATCGATCATGTCCCCTTCTGGGTCATCAGCACCAGGGTAAACCGTGGCATCGTTGTCGTTGCAGTCAGCGTTGGCCCCATCGATTGTGAAGCCGTCATCATCAGCATCATCGTCCACGGTCAGGTCCATGCCTAGAGCCTTCTCGATTGCAGCTTGTGCCTTCCTTGCGGCATCGGCTGGATCCATCCCATTGTCGAATACATCGGCCAGCATGGAGTCCACTGGACCCCAGATGGAACCCATGGCTGCATATGCCGGCGCACCGAAGCCTCTGGCCATCTGGGCGCCGAATCCGGCAACCACAGAGTCAGTCTTGACATCGTCGTCGTCTAGGACAGACGGCATGACTGGAAGGAGCTTTGCGGTTTTCGCGAACTCCACTTGGCTGTCATATCCGGATAGGTACTTTGTGAGGGTGACGGAAGCACCCTTGGCGTCCGAGCTTGAGGATACCGACCAGCCCTTCATACCCACGAATGGGCTGAATGGTATCCCGAGGACGGAAAGGGGCATGACAGTGTGGCCGAAGTTGACGTTGGAGGCCTCAATGCCGCCGTATGCCCATGGGCCTTGTATGATGAAAGCGGTCTCCCCGTCCTTGAACATGTCCTCCATGTTGCCCCAATCGCAGCCTGGCTTCAAAACGGAAGGTGCACTGCCATCTGGGAGTGGGCCCGTTCCGCCCGCTGGTTGTCCGTACAGAGCCAGTTGTATGGTCTGTATTGCGGAGACGGTGCTGGCAGAGTTGATCGTTGGGTTGCCTTGGTCGTCGAAGATGGCGCCGCCATATCCAGTCAGCCACGGCCAGAACTGGTATGCCGCCTTGTATGGGAAGCAAAGTCCCCAGTGGTTGTCTGATGCCATGCTAACTGTGACTGCAGCGCCGTAGAAATCCTCGAAGGTCCACGAGGATATGTTCGTGTAGTCAACGCCTACGAGGTCCAGGACGTCCTTGTTGTAGTACAGAGCGAGGGAGTCGCCGGACTGGGGTAGTCCCAGAATCTGTCCATTGACAGTCACGCCAGACATGGATGTGCCATAGGCTGCGAGCTCGGCCGGGGTCATGTATGGAGCAAGGTCCTCAATTACGGAGACTCCTCCGACTGTGTTGGCCGCAACCTCGCCCAGTGCGTCGTTCTGTAGCCTGAATACGTCAGGTGCTGACCCGGCTTGTGCTGCGGTCACATATTGGGGTTTGAGGTCGTCGAACGGCACGTATTGTACATCAAGGTTGTAGTTTGGATTTGCTGCCTCGAACGCCGCAATGACGTTGTTGAAGGCCTCTTCCTCGGTGGAGTCAAGCGCATAGGAGTGCCAGACTGTCAGGCTGTACGTGCAAGAGCCATCGTCTTCGACAGCAGCTGAATCATAGTTGCTTGCCTCGGAGTCCATGCATCCGGCCACCGATGGGAAAGTGCATGATCCGTCATCCACTGTTGCATCGGCGTTGTAATTCGTGGCGGTGCTGTCTGTGCAGCCTTCCACGTCGGTCGTTGTCGTGTCATCATCATCTCCGCCCAAGCATCCTGCTGCGGCCATGGAGACCATCAGCATGCTTAGCAAGAGGGACAGTATCTTGTTGTCCATGGGGCCGCGGACGCCGTGATAGAATATTAACTATCTAGGTAACAATTTGTTAGTATGATTCGGAGTCGAAAAATTCCACATTTCTATTGCATCGCTATTTCTTGGAGTCATGATGCCAGCATGCAGAGCCGATGATGCCTGCTTTGTTGGAACCCGGGGCTATGACGAGGTCAGCCGCGGCCTCTATCTTATCGAACCATCCCCCTGGGGACTCAGTCACTCCACCACTCAAAAGCACGATGTCAGGGGAGGTCAAGAGTGAAATGTGGTGAATTGCTTCACTGAGTTGCATTGCCCAATGGTCATCTGACATGTCGTTCGTCAACCTGGCCTTTTGGCTAGCATTCTCATCCAGCCTGTTGCCTTTCTGGTCGCGGACCCTGCCTAATTCGATATTCCGAATTAACCTGCCCCCTTGAGACAACGCTGTTCCGATGGAGGTCCCGATCGTGATCATCAACGCTGTGTCATGGCCGCGACAGACATCGGTGTTTCTAATCGCGTGGTAAAGTGCAGCATCTGCATCGTTAAGAAGCGTATTTTCGAGTCCCAACCCATTTATTGACTCTGAGAGGGTGGTACCCCGGACTTCACTCCCAATATTTGGGCCGTTCAGTATGCTTGTGCCCAGCACCACCCCAGGGAAGCCTATTCCCGCTTGATCGCCGTCGTAGCCTGACTGTCTCCTAACCTTGTTGATCGAGTCGATAAGTGAAGACAAATTGGGGAGCGGTTGGTGAGGGAACTCAAGCCGATCCGTCACCATTGCACCAATGGACACGTCGATGATTGCCCCCTTTACTGATGACCCGCCGATATCGATTCCGAGTACGTGGGCGTCATTCATTAGACCACGGCAGGCGGCCCGAGGTTTTCACCGATTCGGAGAACCATGACCCCTTGATACGGGATATCCAATCGTCCGGTGACACCCATGACCAGTTTCGCCTGCTGACCGTTCCAGGGGTGTTCATCCTTGACGAACTGCCAAGCCCAAGGATGTCCTGTAGGGGGATGACGACGATCTCAGCGTTGGACTGCAACAGCCTCTTGATAGCTTCTTTGTGTATTTCTGAGGATGGACAGCCTAGCTCTTTCCTCACCTTTTCTCTCTGGTTTGGTGGTAGTTTTGAGTACCACCCTCTGAAGGTATCATTGTCGTGCGTCCCCGTGTAAGCCACAACTCTGTCTGGGACGCAGTTGATGTGATGGGGAGGTATTTCAGTACCCCAGCCAAATTGTAGTATTGACATGCCATGTAGTCCGTATTTGTCCCTCAAACGGATTGCGTCATCACCGGCCATCCCCAGATCCTCAGCAATGACGAAATCAGCAATTCCCAAAATCGCGGACAGTAGTTTGGACCCAGGTCCTTTTTTCCATGTCCCGAAAGTGGCGTTTTGCGCTTCACCTGGGATGGCCCAATACTCTGCGATTCCAATGAAGTGATCCAATCTGATCCCAGGGGTCCTTGATGCCGCCACTCGCATCCTTTCCCTCCACCACTCGAACTCTGTGGACTCGTGGTCCTCCCATCGATAAGTGGGGTTTCCCCAGAATTGCCCACTGTGATTGAAATCATCAGGAGGGGCGCCGGACAACTCTATGGGGGACCCATCAAGTTCAACGTTGAATAGTCCCTTGTTAGACCAAACATCTGCAGAGTCGTGCGCGACATAGAGTGGCAAGTCCCCCATTAGGAGGATTCCACATGACTTGGCTGTTCGCTCAATTTCCTTGATCGAGACAGCCAATTTCCATTGGGTGATCAATTCGTTCTCGTAGGCCTGGTAGTTTTCCATCCTCAATGATTCCAGCATTTCTTTGTCCGGGTTTGAGAATAAACCCCAGTGAGTCCAGCTCCTGCTGTCCTTGGACTTCAATATACGATACAATGACCATGCTTCTGCCCATTGGTTGTGAGCGAGCCAATTGTCCACGTCCTCAGGTGTTGGTTCTGGCATGTCCCCTGCTAGGGGGACGAGGAGATCCGGATCAAGAGCGAACGCTGAAGGGCTCGCGTACGGGGAGCCAACGAAATCAGGTGGGTTTAGTGGGAGTATCTGCCATATCCCGAGGCCCAGTGAACTGAACGCCCCTATTGCCTCGACACACGCTGACCTCAGGGATCCTGGGGAGTTGTCGTAGGGGAGTGATTGAATTGGGAGCAATATGCCACTGGTTCTCACAACCTAGTTGTATGAGACGGAGGCAAATAAATTGGCTGTTATGACTGATTTCTCACTATCAATTCTGTAGTGCAAAGTTGATACATTCTCAGCCTCACAGGGCGAACCAACCCAGGGGTGATTGAATTGGATCGGGAAGTTCATGAAAACAAAAAAGGCCTGTTAACGGGATTGTTCATGGCGCTGATCATGACCACGATGCCCATAGGGGGCATGGTGTCCGCTGACGAGGGGTCAACTGCAAATGATGGACATGGTCCGATCAACTTGGCGATCATCCTACACATGCATCAACCGTATTACAAGAACATCGAAACGGGATTCTACGAGCTTCCATGGGTCAGGGTACATGGCAGCCATGAATACATCGACAGCCCAGGAATTCTAGGGTTGTACCCTGGAACCAACATAACCTACAACATCGTGCCCTCACTGATCGAACAATTGGAAGACTACTCACTGCCATCAACCATGGATCTCCATCTACAGCTAGCTAGATCGAACTGGGTGACGGATTCAATGGGCTTTGCAACAGGCTACCCAACCGATCTCAGTGAGTGGGAACTATCCCAGATGATGTTTGAGTACTTCCGGATTCAGCCATGGGTGTATGACGTTGACAGCAGTCATCCTGATCTGGGCTGGATGTCTCCGTCGAGTGAATCATACGGGGATTTGAAGGGCGGATTGGATGCCAGTGACCCGGCATTTGTCAGGAGCTATGTGCCTGTTCCGGGAGACTCTCGATCGCCCAAGTCAGGGATGATATTCCATCCACAACATCTCCTTGACGTGACAGTCCTTTTCCATCTATTCCAAAACTCCGGCCCGCTCGTTAGAGGTGAATACGACTACCTCCTGACGAATGACGCGATCAGCACTGAGATGCAATCCATCTTCGAAAAAAGAGCGCCCTACACAATTCACGACCTCGCCACAGTGCTGGATTATCAAAGCCAACAGATGCTCAATGTAATGCCTCTGTACTCGAATCTCGCTAATACCTCGCAAGTTGAGCTCACTACCACGCCGAAATATCATCCAATCATGCCGCTGTTGGCGATGCCGGGATGGACATACGAAGACGGTATACCAGTTGACAAGACCTCTTGGATCAGCGATGTGGAGGATCAAGTTTCCGAGGGCCTGGATCTGTTCCAGGAGAGCACCGGTATCCGTCCAACAGGAATGTGGCCATCTGAACAGGCGGTATCCCAGTTGGTTGTGCCCCCCATGATCTCAAATGGCATACAATGGGCGGTAAGCGACAAACAGGTACTATCGCAGTCGGTGAAAGTCGGGGGGGGCTACCCCTCTCAAGCGTCGACCATGGACATCACAACGCCATGGATGGTCCAATCCGGACAGGAAGAATTGATGATGGTGTTCAGGGAGACCGGGCTCTCGGACAGAATCAGCTTCACATACGGTGACATGTCAGTTGAAGACGCGGTTTCAGACTTCATTTCAGAGGTATTAGCCAAGAGGCAGGATATCATCAATTCTGGAGGGAACCCGGATGATCACCTATTGACTGTCGCTGCAGATGGGGAGAATTGGCTTTTCATGAGTGGTTTTGGCAATACTGACAACGGGAGGGCCTTCCTTCATGCTTGGTTTGATGCACTTCAGGACCATCCCGCCATTAGGACTATGACGCCCGGCCAATACTTGGATGAGAAAGGGTCGGATCATCTTCCTAGGCTTCAAGAGCTTGGTACGGGGTCTTGGATCCAGGGTGATCTTTCAACATGGGCTGGCGAGGAGGAGGAGACCATGGGTTGGCACCGACTCGTATCTGCCCGGGATACTTACCTCCGAGTACTGAATGATGAGCCAAATCACCCTGGTCTACCACATGCCAGGCACGCCTTGATGGCAGCACAGGGCAGCGATTGGTTCTGGTGGTATGGCGCGGACCAAGACTCTGGAGATGATAGTCAATTCGATGCCTTATTCAGGACCCATCTCAGAACCATCTATGAGAGCCTAGATGAAGGGTTACCCCCGGATCTGTTGGACTTGTCAGAATTTGTTGCGACGCCTACGAGAGAATCCTCGGGCCTCATGCAGCCCTTGTATGATGGTCTGGAATTCGAGGGGGAATGGGAGTCCTCCGCTGCATACGATGTTGGTTCGGAACCATCAGATCATGGCGTGACAGGGTTGGAGATAGGCTATGACTCAGACAACATACACATGAAGATCGAGGTCGAGGGGATAGAGTCGTTCCTAGCACAAACCACAACCGGCGAAGGGACGCCCCACATCCAGATCTACATCATGGCCGCAAACGCGGTTGATAACAACGTCCCACAGGCAAACTTCCACACGTATTACGGAATGGAACCCCTAAACATGCCGACGACCAAGATG
>CENO01122086.1_pt1 | contig 19039 bp, 23 predicted proteins | sample 530271 | NCBI WGS metagenome assembly CENO01 (sample SAMEA2619857, study PRJEB7988) | marine metagenome | biome: marine biome (ENVO:00000447); feature: surface water layer (ENVO:00002042); material: "saline water (ENVO:00002010), including plankton (ENVO:xxxxxxxx)" | depth 5 m | reverse complement strand
TTGGAGGTCTGGTTCTTACTGGTATATACGATCAAGTTAAAGGTTTCTTTGAGCCTTCTGGCTTCCCTATTCCCGGCGGTACAGACGAAGAAGACGAAGATGATACTTTAGAATTTAGCCCACAGGGTTTTACTCCTGATCGTGAAATTATTGTAGACCCGTCACAAGTTGATTTAGGCGGTCTTGATGATACAGTTGGTTTTCCCATTGGAGGGGGTTTTACAGAAGAAGACCGTGATCCTGAAACAATTGTAGATCCTACGAAAACTGGAGCAGGTTTTTATTATGGTCCAGATAGTGGTCAAGGCATTGGAGACGCTGACGGAAAATTTGATGACGATGATGATAGCTCTCAAGTAACCATTGGTGGTGACGATGGTGATGACTCTGGAATAACCATTGATGATGACGATGGTGATGACTCTGGAATAACCATTAGTGGTGACGATGGTGATGACTCTGGAATAACCATTGGTGGTGGTGAAGGCGTTGATATTGATGAAACCCCTGACTCTGGAATAGTTATTGGTGGAGGCGAGGGAGTTGATATTGTTGAAGACCCAGAAGACCCAGACGAAATAGGTGGAACTGGCGGCGGCATGAGAGCAGCAGGTGGAGGTGGCGGTAGTGGTATGTTTGAGCCACAGAATATAGGGCTTCCGGGCATGGGTGATCCAGCATTGCTTGCTGCACAAGAGTTTCCAGTTGTTAATTTTTTATCTGAAATTTTAGCAAAGCAAACTAAAGACGAATTAATGAGTGGGATGTTAACAGGAAGATCAATCGTATGACATACTTAGATTTAGTAAATAATGTCCTTAGACGTTTGCGAGAAGACGAAGTAACAACCGTTAACTCTAACACGTACAGCAAGATGGTTAGTGACTTTATCAACGATGCTAAAGAGTTAGTTGAAACAGCTTGGGACTGGTCTGCACTACGAGAAACACTCACGATCTCGACGGTGGCAGATGACTACACCTATTCACTAACAGGGAGCGGCGACAAGGGTAAAGTCTTTCGGATTATTAACGATACGTCTAACTGCGAGCTTCAGTACCAGACGCAGGCATGGTTTGATAACGAGTTCTTTGTAAACAACCCGGTATCTGGCGCGCCTAAGTACTTTACTTACAATGGTGTTGATGCTAATGGTGATACGCAGATTGATGTGTACCCTAAGCCTGACGGCGTTTACTCACTAAAAGTTAAGATTGTTACTCGAAATGTACCGCTTACAACGGACTCAGACACGTTGGCTATTCCTAGTCAGCCTGTAATTCACACGGCGGTAGCTTTGCTTGCTAGAGAGCGTGGCGAGACAGGTGGTACGTCTACCCCTGAGTACTTTGCTATTGCTGACAAGTACCTATCTGATGCGATTGCGTTGGATGCCCAAAAGCACCCAGAAGAGACAATCTTCTACACACCGTAGGATAGATTATGGCCCAGCCTTTACAGACTATTAATTTGATTGCTCCTGCGTTTAAAGGAATCAACACAGAGGATTCCCCGTTAGCACAGGACGCATCTTTTGCTGAAGTTGCTGACAACGCTATTATTGACAGGCGTGGTCGTTTGGCTTCACGTAAGGGTAATGCTGTTGTTACCACAAACAAGACTGTTTTAGGTACTGACTACCTGCACAACATACACGAGTTTTACGACAGTGCGGGTAACGAGGTAATTTTTAGTACTGGTAACAACAAGATTATGACAGGCACAACTACTCTGGTTGACGCTACGCCGGGGTCATATACGATTACCGCTAACGATTGGAAGATATTTAACTTCAACGATCACGCATATTTCTTTCAGCGTGGCTACGAGCCTTTGGTGTACAGTAATGCGCTAGGGGCTGTAACTAAGATGTCTAGTGTATCTGGTGCGTCTGTGGCTTCTACGCAGCACTGCCATGAAGCTATTGCGGCGTATGGTCGTGTCTGGTGTGTCGGTAATGCTAGTGATGACAACACTGTTTACTGGTCTGACCTTCTTGTAGGACATAACTTTTCTACTGGGTCTAGCGGTTCTATTGATGTATCCAAGGCGTGGCCCAATGGCTTTGACAAGGTTGTAGCTTTAGCCGCGCATAATGGCTTGTTAATTATCTTTGGTGAGAACAACACACTTGTTTACGCTAATGCCGAAAGCCCTGCATCTATGGAGATACGGGATGCTATTCCGGGTGTCGGCTGTGTAGATCGCAAGAGCGTACAGAACATTGGTACTGACCTATTGTTTTTGACGCAAACTGGCTTACGCAGCCTTGGCAGGACCATACAAGAAAAGTCTCTGCCTCTTACTGACTTGAGCAGAAACATCAAGCAAGAGATTATTGCAAACGTGCTGGCTAAGACTGACCCCGTTAGCTCTGTGTACAGCCCCGAGAACTATTTTTACCTGCTGTGTTTTCCAGACCTCAACCTTGTTTATTGTTTTGACGTTAGGGGTTTGTTGGACAACGGGTCGTACAGGGTAACACGCTGGCCTAGTGTGGACTTTAAAAGTTTTGCTAGAGACAGAAACGGAGATATATACATTGGAACTACGTCTGGTGTAGGGACGTACAAAAACTTCTTGGACGCAGGTAGCCCGTATCGTTTTAGATACTACAGCCCCGGCTTGACGTTTGGCGATCCTTCAAAGATTAAAATGCTGAAAAAAATTCGGCCTACGATTATTGGTGGCAATAACTCTGACATACACCTGAAGTGGTCGTATGACTTTTCTGCTCTAGTAAATACTGGGACATTTAGAACAAGTGCTGCGATTCCGGGATTTTACGGTCAGTCAGAATTTAATGTTGCTGAGTTTTCCGAAGAGGGTACAGTAATTAGTAGGTCAGGAATTAACACGACAGGCTACGGAACAGTAGTCAGCGTAGGACTAGAGGCCGACATCAACGGGTACTCTTTGTCGTTGCAGGAAATGAATGTATTAGCGTTAGCAGGTAAAACGATATGATGAATTACGATAAAAACAGGGGTACTTACTAATGGGTTTTTTAAGTGATGTTGTAGAAGCCTTTGTTCCCAGTAACATTGAGAATCTCTACACTGCAGACCTACCACAAGCTACGGCTCCTGATGTTTCGTTTCAGCCGTTTACTGTGTCGGGGCCGTCAGGTTTTATTAGTGCAGGAGATAGTACTCAATATACCTTATCTCCTTCTGGGCAGGCTTTGCAAGAAGCTCTAGAGACTTCTGCTCTGTCTAGGTTTGGCACTACACCAACAGGTGTTGGTCAGATAGGGACTGCGGCTGAACAAGCACTGGGCGTTGGTGGACAGTTCATGGGTCAAGTTGGTATGCCCATGGGTGAAAGAGAACAAGAAGTGTATGACCGTATCAGGGCTACACAGCTTGGTGAAGAAGAAAGACAGAGGCTTGCATTGGAAGAGCGTCTGGCTAGTCAAGGTCGGTTAGGTGTTCGTACAGCAATGTTTGGCGGCACACCAGAGCAATTGGCTTTAGCTAAGGCACAAGAGTCTGCACAAAACCAAGCAGCTTTGGCGGCTATCCAGCAAGCTCAAGCAGAGCAACAACAACAGGCTGCGATTGGTTCCCAGTTTACAGGGTTAGGTTCCGGTCTTCTGTCACAACAGCAGGCACTTGAGGCTGCTCAGCAACAGATGGGCTTGGCTGCGCTTCAGGGTGCTTATATACCGCAAGCGGCTATGTTGTCAGCGTTCTCACCTGCACTCAACGTAGCGTCTCTGGCAGACGTAGCACGTAGACAGCAAGGCGAACTTGGTCTAGAAGCACAGATGGCAAACATCTCTGGCACTGTTGGTCAAAGAGCCGCGCTTGCTAACTTGTACGGCGGTATCTATGGTGGTCTTGGCTCTGGGATAGGTGGTTTGTTAGGCGGCAGTGGTGGCCTCCTCGATATACTTTTTGGTGATTAAGGATAAATAAGATGGCTATTGATATAGGTGGAATGCTGGCTAGATCAGGAACAACTTCTGGTCAACTTATAGGCGGTGGTCTTGCTAATTTAGGTGCTGGGATAGGCGCTGGGTTAGGCGGTATGTTGACTAGGCGTCGAGAACGTCAATTAAAAGAAGAAGAAACAAAGCAGGCTCAAGCACAGGCCTTAACAACTTATAATCAAATGGCTGTTAAAGCAGGATTAACTCCGGAAGAAGCGTCAATAGGTGTTCGTGGTTTAATTTCTGGTCAATACAAAAATCCTACTCAGGCGTTAAGAGATACAGTAGAAACAAAAAAACTGTTATCAAGCCAAGACAGACGTAACTACATTGCACAGCAATTAGAAGGATTAGGTTTAAAAGAGGTTGCTAGTGATGTTAAATCGGGAGTGTACACAGACGCTCAGTTAGGGTCTATTATTTCTAACGCCAGACAAGCTCAATCAGCAGCAGACCAAGGACAAGAAGGTTTAGAGGCGTACGTTTCTGCGTCTAATTTAACCGATACTGCTTTTGGAAAAGCTGTAATGGCAGGGAATTTAAAAAATATTCCGTCTAATTTAGTAGGAAAGTTAGCTACAGAGGCGTTGCAAGATCAAGAAACTCAAGATTTAATTAAAAATTTAAAAAATCTAGGCACAGACGCAGGGACTGAAGCGGCTAATCTTTTAGAATTAGGTGTTATTACGCCAACAGGTGCTAAAAAAATAATAGAGCAGTCTCGTGAACCAACAAAAATATCAACAGCAAACATGAAACAGTACTACGTAGAAGGCGTTGATAAACCCGTTTGGGGCGGAGATATAACTGTAGGAAACGTCGAGCGTAGAGCTTACAGAGACCCTAACGATCCTAATAAAATTATTGATCTTCCGGCTACCGCCAGAGAATTGAAAGACCCAGAAACTGGAAAGGAATCTAGAATACGCGACCTAGATCTAAAGATAGCTTCTATACAGTTAATAGACAATCCGCTGTACGCAGAATTAAATGAAGTAGACAGAACCAAAGCGCAGCTTGCTTTTGCATCTAAGTACAACACGTTACTAAACCAAGAGAAAACAAACGAAGAGGCTTTAGCTGAAGCTAAAAGCTACGCACTAAGTAAGATTAGTCAAATTACCGAGACGGGTTGGTTTTTTGATTCGGTAGTTACAAAATTTCAAGAAATGCCAGAGTTTGCTACAGAGGAAGAAGCAGAAGCTGCTGGACTAAAAAAAGGAACTGTAGTGCTTATTAACGGACGAAAAGCTGAGATTCAATAATGGCTATCAAGTATTTAGATGAAGAACAGCCAGCAGAAGAAAAAGCTGTTGGTACTTCAATTCGTTATCTAGACGAAGAGCCTAAAGCAGAAGAATCTAAAGAAGACATTGGCTGGTGGGACGAATTTAAGTTAGCTTACGACACCACGTACACTGACGCTCAAGACTGGGCTTTGGCGCTAGAAGCTGCTGCGCCTATGGGAAACATAGACTTTGAAGACGGATTACCTGTGTACCGTTCCCCTGAAGAACTGTACGGGGCTGGCTTTAAAGACATGGATTACGATGAGCGGAAAGAGTACTTAGTAAACCGACGAGAATTTTTAGGTAAGTTAGATAACATCGATACTATTACATACCAAGAAGATGCTGGTAAAAGAGCTAGTGCAGCAATACTAGGCACACTTACAGGCGCTTTAGCTACCCCTACTACTGCTGTGCCTTTTGGTAAAACACGAAAAGCACAGAGAATTATAGGCGGTACTATTGGAGCTGAGACTGCTGCGGGCAAACAACTGGTAGAAGGCGAGTTTGATCCCGTAGAGTTCGGACTAATGACAGGTTTTGGTGTAGTAGCTCCTGAAGCTACAGAAGCTGTTGTAAAAGGCATCGGTACGGTGGGTCGAAAAGGTGTCGAAACTATACAAGAGATAGAAGATAAAACAAGAGCCACCGCTGCCAGACTAATTGGTAAGCAGGCTACGCCCCGGTCACAGAAGAAAGCCGACAAGTTAGTTGACAAGCTAGAACAGGAGTACGCAAAAGGTGTAGTCGAAGGTCTAGATGAAAAAACTATCGTAGCTAGAGCTAACGAAAAACTAGGCATGACCACCGATGATCTAGACGGTGTGCTGGTACACGCTAGCAGACAGCCTGTAATTCCTAACGCAGAGGCTGCGGTTAAAATCGTGGCGGCACGAGAAAACCCGCTTGCATCCACAACAACGATAGGTAAGGCTTACGATGCTGTAGCCGCGCCTATCAGTACTGTAATTAAAAACATTGATAAACAGACCTTTGCTCGTTTACGTAAATACGAGAAAGACCTACACGTCAACACATCAGAAATGATGAACCAGCTTGGTAAGTTTATCACTGGTGCTGCGAAAGCAAACAAAAGCAACCCGCTAGAATTTAAAAGTTTTCAACGAGCGTTATTTAACGGGAAGATAGACGAAGCTAAAACTATTGCTAGCGAAAGCAAGTCTACAGAAATTCGTGACTTGTTGCCTGAGATAGAAAACGTACGTAACACTCTCAATACTTTGTACAGTAATTTAAAAGATGCTGGCGTTAAGATTGAGTACAGAGAAAACTACTTTCCTCGTATTGTTAAAGACTACGACGGTTTAATGAATGCTTTGGGTTCAGTACGAAAAGCCGAAATAGAGCAGGTACTGAGTAACTACGCAAAGTCAAAGAAAGTCGAAAGCTGGAAAGAACTAGACGACCCTGAAATTAGTCAAGTTATAGGTCAGTACCTCCAGAGACGCCGGGGTGTTGGCGGTAAACCTTCTATAGCTAGAGAAAGAAAAATAGAAGAACTGGATGATGTTATTGACCAGTATTACTACAGCGCGCCTGAGTCTTTACAGATGTACGTTACTAGAGCAGTACGTGAAGCTGAAAAGCGTAAGTTTTTTGGCAACGCTGCAGTAACTAAGGAAGGCACAACCGTTGTAGATACAGACGCAAGCATTGCTAACTACATTGCTAACGCAGCTAAACGTGGCATGGATACAGATCAGTTAGATACTCTAACGGCCATGTTGAAGGCTCGCTTTGAGCTTGGAGAACAAGCATCTAGTAAGTTTGTGTCGGGTTTGAAAAACTTTCAATACGCATCTTTACTAGGTCAGTTTGAATCAGCATTAACTCAGTTGGGTGACGTAGGTGCGTCTATCTATCTTAACGGTCTAATTAATACTATAAAAAGTTTAGTAGGTAAAAAGACTGTATCTGTAGAAGATATGGGATTGATTAACAAAGTTGCTGCTGAAATGTCTAGCATTAACGGTACAGGTAACGCTCTTGAGTTTGTGTTTAAATGGTCAGGGTTTAACCAGATTGATAAGCTAGGTAAAGAAACTTTGATGAACTCTTCTCTACAGAAGTGGTCCAAAATAGCTAAGAAAAATCCAGAGGCTGCTGCTAAGCGCTTTAAAGATACACACGGTGATGATGTATCTGCGTTGATTGACGATCTGGCTAACGACAGAATGACAGACAACGTAAAGCTAATGTTGTGGAACGAACTGTCTGATGTACAACCTATCTCTCTTTCTGAGATGCCTCAAAAATACCTTGAGATGCCGAACGGTAGAATTTTTTACGCGCTAAAGACATTTACCCTTAAACAGTTTGACTTGATTCGTAGGGATATGTACGAAGAGTTACGCTCTGGCTATAAAAACAAAAACCCCAAACAAATAGCGAACGCTACAACAAACTTACTCCGGTACGCTACTGCAATGGGACTCTCAGGTGCCACAGTACAGCAAACAAAAGACATCTTGACTAAAGGCGAACTAGACCCGGAAAGTTTCCCAGATGACGTATTCGAAAGTCTTATGACTATTGCGATGTTCAGTAAGTACTCTAGAGAAAGGTACTTTGAACAAGGCAACGTAGGTACGTTTGTTGCATCACAGGTTGTAACTGTACCTGCTGCTGAGTTAATAGATAAGTCTGTCAAAGGTGTTATGGCAATGACTGAGGAAGATGCTAAAGGTGAGAAAGCTGTAGCAACCGCAGTCAAGAACATTCCTATCCTCGGGAAGCAAGCGTACTACTGGCTATTTGGCGGCGCTGAGCGTAAACTAGAGTACGAGGCAAAACAGAAAGTAAAAGAACGAAACGAAGAACTCAGAAAAGCAGGGATAAATATATGAAAGACAAAGACCACACAGTATCGTACACATCTATTGACTATCACTCTATGTGTGAAAAGTCAAAGTCTCGAATCAAGAATATGCAGAAAGAGGGGATACCTACGCCTCACGACTCAAAAGATAAGCCAGAGGACGTAGGCAAAATGGAAGGCTACTCCGTAGTATTCATGTCATAACTCACAGTTGTTCCCTGTGCAGGCCAGTTGCTGTGACCCTTCGGTCATATCGCTGGCCTCTTCTATATCCCACGATATTTCCTTCGGGAAATCCTTCACCATCTGGTTGTACGTCTTCTTGTCCACAGGCTCGTACGGCGCTTGCTGGTACGTGTGGTCTGAGTACGGCAAGAAGCTGATGCCTGACACCTTGTCGAACTTGTTGTACAGCCACTGTCCTACCTCCAAGAACTCCTCGTCCCTGTAGTAGCAAGTCATAGACGGCTTATGCTCGCACCACTCGTCTTGGTATATTTCCCAGAGTTCCAGCTGCTCCATAGCACCCATGTCTGAGGCTGTCACAGCGCCTTCAGGAGACGCGATAGGGAAGCTGAATACCCGCGTACTGGGGGACATCACATCGTCCTCCACAGGGACACCAGCGGCCTCTAGGACGGAGCAAAGTGGGTCACGAGCGTCTGCACGGACTCTGCGAATATATTGACTGCTGTAGCGAGGGTGAATGCCACTAGCAGAATCGACCAACTGACTAACAGTACCTGAAGGCTTAACAGCAGTAATGGCTGTAGATACGTTAATGCCCAGCCTAGAGGCCCACTGCTCATTAGTTTTAACGGCCTCCGCTCGCATGGCTCTAAGCCACTTCTTGAGTTCACTCTTGTCTCCTCGTCCTGATAGCATCGGGTGGTCCATGATGCCTGTTAGTGATACGCCCAGCAATGCCTCGTCTTCTGTGTTTACTTTCCAGACGTTTCGGAGGTATCTAAAGTCGGTGAGGGTAGCCTGTAGAGTTCCAAGGATAGTCGCAATGCGTACTTTTCGTTTGAGGTCTGCGAGAGTATCGGTTTGCCGGACAACAACCTCCGATAGATTGCAGAACTGGTAAGGCCGGAGGATGATTTCGCTACATGGATTAGTTCCAAAATCAAAGGTAGCATCTCGTCGCTCGTTTCTTGCAGCCTGTTTTTGACTAGCCACTCTAGAAAAGACGCCTCGCTCTCCAGATCGGGATTCGTACAGGCTTGTCCACTCATTTAAAAACGCCTCAAAGTCTGGCTTCTCTGTGTAACACGCAGAGTTGTTTGCTAGTCCTCGTTGGGGGTTGTCAACCCACCACTGTCCGTGCTTACACCTTCGGAGTCTGTCGTCGGTGAGGTTGCTGAGACTGATGAGGGCTGATCTTCGGACTCCTCCGACAACGACGATTTGAGCAATCTTGCAGCAAAGATCGTGGCACTCGACTGAGCTAAGCTTTCTTCCAGCCGCAGCTTTAAAGAGGTCAACTGTGAATCGAAACAGTTCGAGCAGAGGCTCTGGACCTGATGCTCTACCTCCAAAAACTCGCAACGCGGAACCTGCAGGTCTAACTCTGCTAGTATCCCATTGGGGAATCTGACCCGAATACAGCAGTGATACCAGTTCCCTAAACGATTTCGCCCATCCGATCTTCGAATCTGCCACATTAATAACTGTGTCGGTTTCATGGAATGTTTCTGCCACCTCCGGTAGTTTCTGTACGTACTGCCGTTCAACGCTAAAGCCTACACCTGTACCACACATCAAGACGTACATCATCTCGTCGAACGCCTTGGGGTGGTCAATAGGTAAGTAACTACAGTTAAACCCCGCTACGTTGTCACGGTCTAAAGCCTCACCTGCGGTCATCAAAGCTCGCATGGACGGCATAACATCTAGGTCGTGTATAGCCTTGAACACTTCCTTGTGTTCTTTTTCAGGCAGCTTCTCCCCCCAGTAATCTACGTAACGCTTTACTGTTTCTTCCCACGACTCCCGGCGTTGCTCTTCTGGCAAGTACCGTGCGTATCTCGACTTGTGTATGTACTGTTGGTACGCGTCCATCTAATCTATTACTCCTGTTATTCCTAACGTCTCGTTTATTATTGCGTGTGCTGCCATGTTTAGAAGCATGTACACGCCGTCTGGGTACTGTTCGTTAGCGGCTATCTCAAACACTTCACCGTCTCTGTACATCACGACAGCTACCTTAACTTCTTTCCCTTCTTGTTCGTACTCAAGTGCCTTAATCGAAAAAGCCGCGAGGAACTCAGAAGTGGTAATATCTTTTTCTTTCTTCCCGAAGTTACCCTCGACTAGCTTCACGAGCCTACTTCCTTTATCAACCACTCTAGGTAGACCTTGGCTTTCTTGAGGTCTTCTAAGCCGTTTTTGTATTCGTATCGCCAGAGGTACTTCAAGCAGTTGCCTTTTAGGTAACCCTTGTATTCTTGAGGGTGCATAGAAGCCTTGATTGCTTCGATAGCTTCGATGGCCCCACGGTTGTAATGATCGGGCTGGGTAACAGGGTTGTGTACATCTTGAGGATGGTACAGCTTACCGTACGCTGTTTTACTGGACACGTTCCACTCCTCGGGTGTTGCATCATCAATACTCATCTTCATCGTATTCCTCTTCTTGCTCTTGAAATTCTTCGTAAAAGAACTCTAGGCGTTTGATGAGCTTGTCTTCAAAGCGATCTAGTATTTCTGTTGATGATATTTGTAAGGCTTCCAGAAGATCGTCAGGGTCGTACAACCGCAACAACCGCTCTTTAGTTTCTTCTAGTGTCAGAGACATAATCGACTAATTCCTTGAGCGTACTAGTATCGTACCATTTTATGTTATTTTTCTCGCACCACTGAGCCATAGTATTTTTGGTACTTTTATTTACTTTTTGGTTTGGCTTCATAAGTACGAAGATAAGTTCTTGATTGCTTCCAAGGCAGTTAGAGATTGAGCGGTACTTCTGGGTGTCCCCCGCTCTGAAGTATCCTTTACATTCGATGTAATAAGTAACACCTTGTTTTTCGTACACAAAGTCTGGGGTGTACTTTCGTTCAATTTTGTACGGGACTTGGCACGACTCGTACGTAAAACCAAATGGTTGTAGCTGTTGCGCGACATCTTTTTCGAATCCTGACCTGTACTTACCTAAGTTCGATTTCCGGGACTTGCGGCTCATTGACCACCTCCACTAAGTAACGTGGGCCGTTAGCGTAGGCAAAGCCTCTAACGTCAGGCCAACAAGTTTTCTTGTAAGAGCAGTACGAACAACCTACTGCCAGCTTTTTGTTGCCACTCTTGCCGTCATCGACAGCCTCGTAACAATGCTCGGGTGGTTCTTCTTGCTGCACAACCTCTTTGATGTGTTCAATACGTTCTTCGATGTCGTAAGAGATTGTGTTGTGAACGAACGACTGGGTGTCCTCTGTGTCGTACAGCAGGTACGTCAGGTGTCCGTTCTGTTTGTCCATCGCTAACCAACCAAAACGGTTGTCTCTTCCCTCTGAGTGTGCATAACCCTTAATTTGAGCAACGTAGCCAAACGGGTCGTCAAGAGCCATACTTCCGTCCTTGAATTTTTTAAACCCAAAAGAGGACACAGACTTAACATCAGTGACAACACCATCAATTTTACAGTCCATAGACCCTGTAACGCCCGAAACTTCACATCTCTTTTGCTCATCAGTAACCTCGTGTCCGGCTAGTTTTGTTAAAAATAACAACATCTCTTCGATCAAGTGACCGTACATAAACTTGACGTAAGTGTTCGGTGATAGTTCCTCTGATACGTCCGGGTTGTTGACCGCGTTCCACAGGTAGCGATCCTTGCGTCCGATGTTAGACATCCGCAGGGTACGCTCGTCCCGTTCCTCAGTGAACAGGTTAGTCATCAAACGCTTACAGTTTTCACCGAACTGTTCTATCTCGTCGTACAGGTCAACACCTTCGGCTGGCTCTTTGTCAGCCACCGTCTTGTAGATGTCCTCTACTAGCGTGTGTATGCTCATTCTTCATGCTCCACCCAGCGACACTTCCGGGTTTGTCCGTTGAACTCTACGAGCTGTACACGTAAAAGTTTCTGTTCTTCTGTACGTGAGTGACCGTACCGTGTATCAGTATTTTTAGATTTTACGTCGATGAACACAGGCACTCCGTTCCTGAGAGCAACTATGTCGATAGCCCCGGTGCATCCAGCGTTACGGAAGACTTCGTAACCCTCGTCCCACAACCAAGTTGTTACGTAGAACTCAGCTATATCACCCAAACGATTCGTATCTGTTATCTTCTCACTCATTCTGGAACTCCTCTAAAAAGTCCGACAGCGATATTAGTTTGTCTTGCGTCAAAGCGTGGAGCTTACCCCAACCCAAGTCTGTTATTGTATCTTCGCTCAACAAGTCTTCACGTTTTGCGAAACCCTTTATATCATAAGTAGGACACTCACCCACTAGCAACATGTAGTAATCACAGGCTTTGTTTTTCTTTTGACGGCCAGCTATTAGCCTACCTGTCTGGTACTTGGTAGCCTTGACGTCTATGGTGACTCCGTTGTACGTGAGGTCATGTACTTGGATCTCTTCAGTCAAGTCGGGCCACACGTTCAAAGCCTTGGCTGCTGCAAGTTCAGAGGCCATGCCTTCTAGATCAGTTTCGTAGTCTGACTGTGGCCCCTTCCTGTTGTTGTAAATGTTTTTATCTCTAGCGCCGTCAAATCTACGCTGTGCTATGAACTCAGCTACCTGACGCTCGCTGTCAGTCAGTGTTACTTCAGTGTGTATCTGCCCATGTGGTTCCAATTTTGAACTCCCCGTCCAGTGGACATCTGAGGTTAAAAGATACGCCAGCCTCCTTGAGACAACCGACTGCGAGTTTGCCGTACATCTCTGCTTGTTCTGTAACCACCTCCGACTGTATCTCATCGTGTATGTTTCCTATGAAGCGGTAGTTCAGGTTCTGTTTAGTGGCCGCGTCGTCCAAGAGGAGCAACGCTCGTTTCATTACGATAGCACCTGCGGCCTGCAGTAAGGTGTTTAATGCACTATGCTCGGATCGAACCCAGAGTCGTCGTCCGTCGAGTCCTTTGAGGTAACCTCTCCTAGACGCCTGCCCAACTCTGTCTCGTAGATTTTCAAGAGCAGGTGTATTTCGTAGAAAGCGGTCCCGAAGTACTCTGCCATCTGATGCAGTTCCTCCGACGATGGTTCCGATTTTAGCGTCTCCTGCTCCATAGAGGAAAGCATATATGAAAGTCTTTGCCTGAGGTCTTGTCTCAAGCCCTGCAGCAAGTTGATTTCTGGTGTGAATGTCTCCGTCAAGCAGAGCATCTGTAAACTCCTCGTCGCCCATGTAGTGAGCGAGCATCCGTAGTTCTAGTCCGCTAGCGTCAAATCCTACTAGCTTGTAACCCTCTGGTACAGTCCAACACTTACGGCACTCCTCCCCGTACTCTGAGCTAGCCGAAGGAACCTGTGCCATGTTGGGGTTCTGGTGTGTCATACGTCCAGTGACAGCACCGTTGCTTATCACCCGCCCGTGTACCCTGCCGTCGTCCTTAACGTGTTTCAGCCACGAGTTTACTTGGGCGTATCGCTTTTGAAGTAAGAGGTACTCCAAGACTTGTTGCGCTTCGGGGACATGATGATTCTCTTTAAGGGATTTCTCGTCAACCACAGGTTTGCCTGTCGGAGTGAGGCTCGTCCAAACTGCACCCTTAGATGTAAGCCTGTCGGCCACTTGCTGCCGCGACCCAACGTTGAATACAGTGACCTTATCCTTGAGTCTCTTGCCTGTTTTTTCTGAGTATCTCTCTTCAACAATCGGCGGGAAAATCTCTTGTAGAGTATGTTCAATTTCATTCATACGCTCCTTGAACTTAGCGCAGAGCATGTGACACAAGCGTTCGTCGAGCAACCAGCCGTTACGTTCCTGTTGGTGCATGAGGTACTGAACACGGTGTTCTAGTTCAATACACTCTTCTGAGAACCCGTCGAGTTCCTGTTGAAGCCTGTTGTACACAGCCTCTGTTAGCTCTACGTCACGTAAGCAGTAATCGATCATCTCTGGTGTAAGCTGTGACCAGTCCTCGTGGTCCCCTTTGGGGAAGCCTAGGATGTTGCCCCAGTTCCTCAGAGAGTGTCCACCAGAACGGCTAGGGTTAGCCAAACGTGACAGGACTAATGTATCGAGAACATTATCCCTATCAAACTGATGATTCCAAGTATCCCGAAGTACGTCAACATCAAAACCCAGTCCGTTGTGGAAAACCCATTTGGCTCCTTGACGATTCGATACGTACTCTTTGAAGTCTTGCTCATTACAAATTACCTCCGATACTCCGTTGTGGCGGCAGACAGCACACCAAATAGTTGTGGCGTCTAGTCCGTCAGTCTCTATGTCACAGAAGACTAGACTCAAAACTCCGTTTCCCTCGGACTAGGATTAGCACACTCGTGTATGCGTCCAGTGAACCTGTCGTACCGTAGCCAACACGCTGGTCCTGTCTCCCCGGCGTACCGATTCTTCAGCACCCTGACCGCCGTAGTGTTCCGTTCTGCTGGGTCTTCGGCCTGTTGGTTCCGTTCCATACCTATTACCATATCAGATAACTGAGCGATAGACTGAGAACCACGTAAGTCCTGCAGACTGATACGTCCACCGTCCTCGTGTGCAGTCCCAGAGCCACGCCGCAGGTGTGACACTAGGAACAGGGTGATACCTGTCTCTGCTACCAGTGTCCGCAGCTTGGTCATAATCTCATCTATAGCTTTCCGTTCGTCCCCGTTCTCTTGAGAAGAAACCACGATTGACAGGTGGTCGAGTACGATATATCTGCAGTCGCAGGCCTTTGCCATGTGCCGTACTCTTGAAAGAAGCTCGTCGGCTGATGTTGACCCCCAGTGGTCAAAAAGGTAGTAACGTCCAGACCCCATCGTTGCTTCCCAATGAGGTCTAAGCTCATCAACAGGCGTGTCTTCCTCCAAGTGCAGTCGCCTAGATGATGCCACCGACATAATTCCCAAAGCTGTCGTTGCGACGTCCTCCTCCAGTGCAAGTACACCGATGTTGGCGTCTGTGCGTTGAAGCAGATCGTACTCAAGCTCTCGGATAAACTGGGACTTTCCCATACCACTACCGCTTGTGATAGTGACAAGTTCGTACGGTCTGTGGCCTCGTGTGACATCGTTCAACCCCTCCCAAGGGTACGGTACACTCTGTATCTGTCGTTTGTTTACGAGGGCTTCCCACGTATCTGAACCAGCGACGATACCGTCGGGTCTGTAAACCTTCGAGTCCCACCACGCCCGTGTAAACTCCTGCACCCTGTTAGCCATGAGCATTTCGCTGGCGTCCTTCAGGGGTAGCTTACATATCTTTAGTTTGTTGGGGCTGAATAGGTCTTTGATCTGATCTGTTGCTAACTCTCCTGCCTTGTCTTGGTCAAAGCAGATGACTACGTTCTCGTAGCCTTCGAGCCACTCTAGTTGTGCCTTGATCTCCTTGGCGGCACTCGATGCACCAGACCGAAGGGACACTACGTCCCACTTCTGTCCGAACATCTCGTACACAGACATGGCGTCTACCTCGCCTTCTGTGATGGTGATGTACTTACCTGTACCCCTACACTGTCGCTGACCGAACAGACCTACGTTGGTCATGTTACCTGTACAGAGAAAGTCCTTGGTGTTGACGATGCGACACTTGGTGGCAACTATCTCGCCAGTGTTGACGTCGTGGTACGGGTAGAAATGTTTGGCAATTTTACCATCCGGTGCGTAGTCCACCGATACTTGGTATTTTTTTACAGTATTTAGTGACAGCTTGCGGTCGTGGATAGAAGCCACCACACCACCTAGCTGTAAGTTACTGGGCGTAGTCACCTGAAGTTCTTCTCCTGTCTCGCCGTTAACGTGGTAGTCACAGCCCGGAGTAAAACAATGGCGGCCACCGTTAGAGTAGACCGCCACGTTGTTCCTACTTCCGCACTTGGGACATTCCTCGTGGTGTAGGAATTTAGACTCCATCAGAAATCAACACCCTCTGCGATTTCTTGGGGTGCTTCTTCGAGTACACGGATGGCGTTGAGGTACGTCGATGCCCCGTGTTCACCTACGGCTGGGCCGAGGTTGTACAGCAAACGGACACGAGAGTTGCGAGGGATTTCACCAGTGTAGGGGTTGTCGTCTGCGTCGATGACACGTAAGTCAAACTTACTGGTAAACTTACGTTGCTTGAATACCTTGTCCTCTGGCTGGTACTCCTTGATCTTTACACCTTTGGACGCTAGCTCATCAGCTGCGTCGTCTTCCATAGTGATAGTAAGTGAATATTTACCAGTACTCTGACCGTTGTAGACGTCGTGTTCGGTTACGTTACTGAATGCAACTAAGCCTTCTATAGTATTCATAAGTTCTAGTCCCTTGGTTGTTTAACAAAAAGGTTAACCATCTTGTTTGCTAACCTTCGTTAATATTGTATCAGCGATTTCCTGTACTTCTTCCAGATTTACACCGTGCTGTGTAATATTACCTGAATTACTTTGGTCATTTTCTATTAGCTCGTCGAGTCCCATCTGGGCCGCTACAGCTACGAAGTTACAACCAAAGCACAGTTGCATGTTGTTGTCTATTTCTTCTTCTAGTAAGCAGTCACAGGCTTTACAGTGCATTGCTGAAGTCCCTCCCGAAGAAACCCTCCCACTCGCTCTCCAGCTTGCTGTAAGACCACTTACGGTAGTAAGCGTAGTGGTCCTCCAGTTTGCTCCCGTCGCCCTCGTACACGCTGGCAGACCAGTGGGACCACTCAGCCATGTCTGACAGCATTATCTCGTACTGTGGGTCTACCTCGCCTTTTGTATCTGTCATTTGGTATTTCTCCCTAAACCTTTGCCTTCGTCTCGCCACGTACCGTCGCACATGTCGCGAAACTTGTCAAGTTTTCCTTGGTTGCGTAGCTTCCGCAGTGCCTTGAACTCGATGGCACGGACGGACTCGGGCGATATGCCCAAGACCTCCGCGATTTGCTTGTACGTCATCGGTTTAATGTTTCCTTTCTCTGTCTCTTTCACAGCTCTACTCCTGCGTGTTTGTAGTACTGTTCTTGTAGGTACTCGTGCTGACATTCTTCACAGTAGCCTGTGTCCTCGTCTACCTTCTTAACTAGCTGATAGCATCCGTCGCACACGGTAGTCTCGTCGAGGTACGGTATCTTGGCATAAGGGCCAGTGCCTTCGTACCAATGGCTGTAGTCGTTTAAGGGGTCGTCTGTAATACTGCACGGCATCTTGCTCATTGTGAAAGATTCTCCTTTGCGTGTTCAATGTCTACGTTTACGAAACAAGCGAGGCTATTTGTACCCCAGCTGTCCGCGTTTGTCAACTTGTAAAAGGACCACGAAGGCTCTGTCGGGTGTTCTAAAACCCACTTCGCACCCTCTGCGATCTGGTCGCCTTCGAAGTACTCGCCCGTTAACATACATGGGTAATAATACATACTTAAATTCCCTCCTCGCTGAATATGAGCCAAGCGACCAACACAAGGCATCCGGCACTCCAAAGCCAAACGATGTCTGATTCCATTACAAAACCCCCGTTGTTGTTTCGTAGGCTAAGAAAGCCAATATGGTCATGGCAGTGAACCACAACGCCACTAGCCCAATGACCATGAATTGCTCACTTGTCGTAAGATCGTGACTTCTGCTTCGTCTTCGCATGGTTTAACCCTCAATCAGTGAATCAAAAAACTCTTGGGAACGCTCCTCGGCTTCTGCGTTTTGACTTCGGAGCCACTTGTTAATGTGCTTCGATGTGGTAACGCTCCACTTTTTAGACGTCCTGACGTAGCCCGCCGAAGGCGTGTAAGCCGCCACGGGCGTCTCGTAGCTAAACAAGATGGTGCATCCGTTTGTTACTAGTTCTGTCATGTTGCTTGCAATTGGTCGTAAGTTCATTTGTTTAACCCTCGTTTGGTTTGTTTACTGTGTAAGTTGAATGAGTGCTGTGACGCCCAATACAAGGCAGATCGCAAAGTAAGTTAGGGACAAGGCCAGATTTTCCAGAGGAGTACTGGCATCCTTGAATTTTCTTTTGTGTTTCATTGCTTAACCCTCATTTGATTTGAATAACTGCGCTGTCTGCTCTGTAGCCTACCTTGGCTGTTTTTCGTCTAACGATCTTACCTGTAACCGCGTCGCCGGTCCAGTCCAGTGTTTTACCGTCTCTGAAACCGATTGCGTGGCCTTTGATAAACACCACCCAGATGCCGCCCCTGCTCGCGTAATCTTTGTAAAACTGGTTCAGTGTCAATCCTTCGAGGTCTTCCCGCACTTTCGCGGTATACCCTAACTTTTCGGCAAACGTTTTGGTTGCTACTGTCGCTTGCGATGAACTTGGCCCTTTGCGGTTTGGCCGTCCGTGCTTTGCTAAGTGTCGGTGGGCCTTGCCGTATGACGTATCAAAAGCACCAGCCAAAGCGCGTACCGTGCAATCATTGTTCTCGCGGTAGCGCTGTGTCTGTTCGAACATCTGTTCCTGTGTTCGCATTTCCTGTACTCCTATTGGTAACAACATTGGAAGACACAACCCATGCCCTCTAATGTTGCCACCTTGTTACTCGCAAGGGCTGTAAGTGCCGTGGATTGTCTGCCCGTTGGCTGGCCCTTGCTTTCGCGTGGTGGCGTCTGCCGGTCTTCGCGTCGGTGGATGACCTCGGGAGCATGGTGGCCCATGTGATCCGTTGGCGTCCTTTGACGACCGCCCCAATTTAGAACCCTCGAGGGAGAGGTCGGGCTTACAGTACTCGCGGGATCCGTTGGTAGGCTCACTACCTTTGGCGCTTTCCCTGCCACTTGGTAACCATCTTGCCTGAAGGTTTTTGGGCTGTCAACAGGGTCACGTAAAAAAACTTTGTGTGAATATTACCAATAAATACTTCTTGACGGGGTGGATTGCTTGTAGTAAGCGCGTGTGGCTGGTGT
>CENO01116419.1_pt1 | contig 19075 bp, 23 predicted proteins | sample 530271 | NCBI WGS metagenome assembly CENO01 (sample SAMEA2619857, study PRJEB7988) | marine metagenome | biome: marine biome (ENVO:00000447); feature: surface water layer (ENVO:00002042); material: "saline water (ENVO:00002010), including plankton (ENVO:xxxxxxxx)" | depth 5 m | reverse complement strand
GGATCACCAGGCGGACAGTATCCTCCCTACAACATCATCAAGGAATCTGAGGTTCAATGGAGGATCGAACTAGCACTTGCTGGATGGGACAAGGACGACATTGAAGTGAGCACTGAGAGCAACGTCCTGCTCATCAAGTCCAAGGCAGCGAAGAACAAGAGTGAGGAGGAGTATCTCCATCGCGGCGTTTCCACTCGTACCTTCGCTAGAGGATTCAATCTGAGTGACGATGTTGAAATTGGCACAGTCACCTTCACAAATGGACTTTTGGTGATAGAATTACGGAAGATCATTCCTGATCACCAGAAACTGAAGGTCTATGAAATTGATGCTACGGGTGCTGACACACCCAGTGACCCTGTTTAATGGATTGCTAGTGGGGACTTTGATCGTGATAGGACTCTTGCACAATCACGCTCACTACACTATGGAAGTTGATGCAGATTCTTATGTCAGAAACTGGTGTAAGAAGAACCCAGACACTTGTGAAAGTTTCATCAGTGACGATTACTGATATATAGTGTGCAACTAAAGAGACCACCCTGACGGGGGTCTCTTTTTGTTTGGAGGTGAAAATGAACCACTATGTAAATTGTACGCCCAAGTCGTGTGAGGAATACGAAAGTGTAACGCTTGACATCCCTACCGAATTTGTCGATGAGGTGCTATACTATGCACGTACACTTGCTGATGAAAAAAACATTCAGCAGCGTCGTGCTTTTGGTGACCTTGTTCGCAATGTTTATCAACAACTAACTGAAAAATCCTATGACCGTAAAAATCGTAAGAATGGTAAACGGCGAGGACGTGATCGCTGATGTTCAGGAAGCATATCCTGACCAGAACTCTTATGCACCTTTGGGGTATATGTTGACAAACCCCTATCAGATTACTATCGAAGCAACTGCTGAGATGTTGTTTGAGGAAGGTACAGAAGATACACCTCAGAAGATCAACGATCTAAACCTACAAATGTTTCCTTGGATCCCATTGTCCGAGCACAACAGAACGCTATGTGTTCTAAACAATGTAGCAACAATCTATAACCCACATCCAGAGGTTAAAAACAAATGGGAAAAATTAGCAGAGGCACAAAATGGTACCACTCAAAATAGTAATCCTCAAGGACCACAGTCACTTGATGGGTGAAGTCACTGAACTGGACGAGGAACCCTCGTACCTTATCAGTGGATGTAAAATGGTCACTGACGAGGGTATGTCAAACTACCCAAAGTACACTGACCAACGGGATATTTTCTTGACTTCCGACGTGATTCTTACTATAGTAGATCCGTCTGAAGAGACCATTACCAACTACAAGAAGGCACTTTGAGTTCAATCTATACTAACGTCACGTTGCTCGGTGATACCATTCTCTGCCGTGGGTATGAGAATGGTCAGCAGATCTCATTCCGAGAGGTTATCAAACCAACTTTGTTTGTGCCATCTCAGAAGGGCGACTGGAGGTCAGTAGACGGACAGAAGATGTCCCCTGTGGTACAAGATGGTGCTCGTCGTGCTCGTGAGTTTATCGCGAAGTACAAGGACGTGGATGGGTTTGAGGTTCACGGTTACGAGCGATTCGTATACCAGTGGATCAGTGAGAAGTATCCTGAGCGGATGAAGTTCAACCTCCGCACGATGAAGATCTACACGATTGACATTGAGGTTGAATGCGAAAACGGTTTCCCCGATACTGAAGCAGCAGCAGAGAAACTGCTGTTGATTACTGTCAAGGATCTGTCCTCTGGCAAGTTCATCACTTGGGGAACCCGTGAGGCAAAGATCGATACTGAGTATCGCTGCTTCTGGACGGAGCAGGAGATGCTTACAGATTTCCATAAATGGTGGGTGGACAACACACCCGATATTGTCACGGGTTGGAACTGCAACCTGTACGACATCCCGTACATCTGTCGCCGCATTGAGCGTGTGATGGGTGAGAAGTGGATGAAGAGTTTGTCTCCTTGGGGCAAAGTCAATATGCGTGAGGTCTATATCCAAGGTCGTAGGAATCTGGCATACGAGATTGTCGGTGTCAGCATCCTGGACTATCTTGATCTGTACAAGAAGTTTACTTATACCAATCAAGAATCCTATCGACTGGATCACATTGCCAACGTTGAACTGGGTCAGAAGAAACTGGACCACAGTGAGTTTGAAAACTTCAAGGCATTCTATACAAATGACTGGCAGAAGTTTGTTGAATACAACGTAGTTGACGTTGAACTGGTAGATCGTCTTGAGAAGAAAATGAAACTTCTCGAACTTGCTGTCACTATGGCATACGATGCCAAGGTGAACTTTGAAGATGTGTACTCACAGGTGCGTATGTGGGACACTCTTATCTACAACTATCTTAAGGAGCGTAAGATCTGTGTCCCGCCAAAACAAGACGCACCAAGCAAGAATGACAAGTATGCAGGAGCGTATGTCAAAGAACCTAAACCAGGTCTTTATGAATGGGTGGTTTCGTTTGACCTTAACTCTCTGTATCCTCACCTCATTATGCAGTATAATATTTCGCCTGAAACCCTCATCGACAGGCGTCATCCCACCGCCTCTGTTGATGGATTGCTCCGTCAAGAAGTACAAATCGGGAGTGGAGATTACTGTGTGTGTGCCAACGGAGCACAATTCCGAAAGGACATTCAAGGATTCCTCCCAGAGATGATGCAGAAGATCTACGATGAACGTAAGATCTTCAAAGGAAAGATGCTTGATGCCAAGAGAGAGTTTGAGAAGACTGGTGATCCTAAATTGCAGGATGCCATCAGTGCATTCAACAACATCCAGATGGCACGTAAGATCCAACTGAACTCTGCCTATGGTGCTATTGGCAACCAATACTTTAGGTATTACAACCTAGCGAATGCTGAAGCAATCACCCTTTCAGGGCAGGTTTCTATTCGTTGGATTGAAAACAGTATGAATGAATACCTAAATAAACTGCTACAAACAGAGAACGAAGATTATGTCATTGCATCCGACACTGACTCAATCTATATTCATCTTGGACCTATTGTTGATAAATTTCTTAGTCATAAGTCTGGCGACAAAACAGCACTTGTGGGACTACTTGACAAGATCTGCCAAGAGAAACTCGAACCTTTTATTGAACGTTCATATCAGGAGTTGGCGACGTACGTGCAAGCGTATGACCAGAAGATGATTATGAAGCGGGAGACCATTGCCAACAAAGGTATATGGACTGCCAAGAAACGCTACATCCTGAATGCCTGGGACATCGAAGGTGTCCGCTTCACTGAACCCAAACTGAAGATTATGGGTATTGAAGCAGTCAAATCATCAACACCTGCTGCTTGCAGGACTGCTATTAAGGATGCCCTCAAGGTGATTATGAACCAAGAGGAGTCCGATCTCCAAGATTTCGTCGCTGACTTCCGTAAGAAGTTTGAGTCACTTCCACCCGAGGATGTTGCATTCCCACGAGGTTGCAACGGTGTCAGCAAATTCTCAAATCCAGTTAGTGTGTATAGCAAGGGCACTCCTATTCACGTTCGGGGTGCGCTACTATATAACTTCCACGTGAAGAAAAACAAACTCACCCACAAGTACCCTCTGATTCAGGAGGGAGAGAAGGTGAAGTTCCTGTATCTTCGCACCCCAAACAGGATCAATGAGAATGTTGTATCATTCTTCCAAACATTGCCTAAAGAGTTTGGACTTGACAAGTCCATCGATTACGATCTACAATTCAAGAAAAGTTTTCTTGACCCACTGCAGGTCATTCTCGATACCATCGATTGGCAAGCAGAACGTGTCGCATCCCTTATGGAGTTTTTTGTATGAGTTTCCTCAACGACGTTGTGAAAGATATTGGCAATGAGTATGCCTCTATTGTTAGTGATGGCATTGCTGCAGGTGATGTTTCTAACTTCATTGACACTGGTTCTTATATTTTCAATGCCCTGGTTAGTGGTTCGATTTATGGAGGTCTTCCTTCAAACAAGATCACCGCTCTTGCAGGAGAGAGCAGCACTGGAAAAACTTTTTTTACTCTTAGTGTCGTTCGTCACTTCCTCGATACTGATCCTGATGCTGGAGTCATTTATTTTGAATCTGAGTCCGCCATTTCTAAGGCAATGATTGAGGATCGTGGTATCGATTCTAATCGTATGATTATTGTTCCTGTCACAACCGTACAGGAGTTTCGTACACAAGCACTCAACGTGCTCAAGAAGTATAAGGAACAGAAGGAAGCAGATCGCAAACCTATGATGTTTGTGCTTGACTCTTTGGGTATGCTTTCTACTACCAAAGAGGTTCAGGATTCTGCTGAAGGTAAAGAGACACGTGATATGACTCGTGCTCAAGTTGTGAAAGCAATCTTCCGTGTTTTGACTTTGGAACTCGGACGTTGTAACGTTCCGTTAATCGTCACTAACCATACATATGATGTAGTTGGTGCGTATGTTCCTACAAAAGAAATGGGTGGTGGCAGTGGACTTAAGTATGCTGCATCCACCATCATCTTCCTTACCAAAAGTAAGGAGCGTGACTCTAAAAAAGAAATCGTAGGTAACATTATTAAATGCGAAGCGAAGAAGTCACGATTCACACAGGAGAATAGTAAAGTTGAAACACGTCTTTTTTATGACGAGCGAGGTCTTGACAAATACTACGGCTTACTGGAACTGGGTGAGAAGTACGGAGTCTTCGAGCGTAAGGGAAATCGGGTTGTTGTTGGGGAATCTTCCGTTTTTCCTTCTGTTATTCTTGCCAATCCTGAGAAGTATTTCACGCCAGAAGTGATGCAAGCACTAGACGAGTGTGCACAAAAGGAGTTTGGTTATGGAACTTGATGATCTAATCAGGTATTACGACTATTCTATTCCAGATACTGTATGTAAAAATGCGATCAGACTATTTGAAAAACTGGATGATGAAGATATTGAGGATTGGGATCGTAATGGTCGTCCACAGTTTCAACAGTTTAACCTTACCCAAAAACTAGAAGGATCTGAAGATCTTACAGCACTAGAAGATTGGGGTCTGATCCACAATGCATTCATCGAGTCTGCACATAATTATGTACAGAAGTATATGGATGATGTTGACTGTAGACAGTTCTTCCCAGCAAGAAGCACTATTGAACAGTTCCGTATCAAGAAGTATCGTGCTGGCACTGACGATAGATTTGATCGTCACGTTGATGTGGGTGACTACGAGTCTGCCCGTAGGTTCCTCACACTCTTCTGGTATCTAAACGATGTTGAAGAAGGTGGAGAAACTGACTTCGGTAACATTGCAATCAAACCTAAGTGTGGTAGACTACTAATCTTCCCACCAATGTGGACCTTCCCACATTCTGGGAACCCAACTGTCTCTAACGACAAATACATCGCAGGAACTTATTGCCACTATGTCTAATTCGATTGAAGAACTGGTAGTCAATTCACTGGTTTTCAATCAGGACTATACTCGCAAAGTTATCCCACATATTTCAGCGGATTACTTTGAGAACTATAACAACAAAGTTCTGTTTGAAGAGATCTCTTCATACCTGACTAATTATGATACGCTTCCTACAATGGATGCGTTGAGGATTGAACTTGAAGGACGCACAGATCTCAATGAATCTTCTTTCAAAGAGATCAGCACCTTCATCGATGGTCTAGTTGAAGAACCGCACGAAGAGAACTGGTTGTGTGATACCACAGAGAAGTGGTGTCGTGATCGTGCCATCTATAATGCACTCCTGGAATCTATTCAGATTGCTGAGGGAGATCACAAAGAGTTTGGTAGAGATGCTATCCCTAGTATCCTATCCAAGGCACTCAGTGTGAGTTTTGATAACTCAGTTGGTCACGATTACCTTGAAGACGCTGATGATCGTTTTGCTTTCTATCATCGTATCGAAGAGAAGATTCCCTTTGACCTTGAGATGATGAACAAGGTTACCAAAGGAGGCATCTCTAAGAAGACACTCAACATTGCACTTGCTGGCACAGGTGTTGGTAAGTCATTGTTTATGTGTCACTGTGCTGCTGCTAATCTCACAGCAGGACTCAATGTTCTCTACATCACAATGGAGATGGCAGAGGAGAAAATTGCTGAGCGTATTGATGCCAACCTTCTGAACGTTAGTGTTCAACAACTTGAGACACTTCCTAAACCTATGTTCGACTCTAAGATCGAAAGGGTTACTAAGAAGACACAAGGTCGGTTGATCATCAAGGAATATCCAACTGCATCAGCACACGTTGGTCACTTCAAAGCACTTCTTCAGGAACTTGCTATCAAAAAGTCTTTCGTTCCTGACATCATCTATGTTGATTATCTCAACATTTGTAGTTCAAATCGATACAAGGGTGCTATTGTTAACTCATACACGTTTGTGAAAGCCATTGCTGAAGAACTACGTGGTCTTGCTGGTGAGCATAATGTTCCTATCGTGTCTGCTACGCAAACTACTAGGAGCGGTTATGGAAACTCAGATGTAGACCTGACAGATACATCCGAATCATTCGGTCTTCCTGCAACTGCTGATTTTATGTTTGCTTTGATCTCTACAGAAGATCTTGAGGCACAGAATCAGATTATGGTCAAGCAGTTGAAGAATAGATATAACGACCCAACGATGAACAAGAGATTCGTCGTGGGTATTGACAGAGCAAAGATGAGATTGTATGATTGCAATGAGCAAGAAAATATCATCGACTCTGGTCAAGACAAGTCAGTAGAAACTACTGACATTCTGCAAATTTCAAACACTTCATTCGACGGTTTCAAAATCTAATTATGGCAAAAGCAAAAGTTGATCCTACTCCCGCAGGTTTCGGTGACGGACCTTCTACTCCTAAGGGTAAAGCAGTAAAGGAAAAGATTGATGCCAAAGCAAAGGGTAAGTTTGAGGTTGACCTTGACGAGTACCTCAAGTTCTGTGATATGACTTGTAGTGAAGAGTCTAAAGATTTTGATGTTCTTCTGACTCGTTATGCAGAACTGCAACGATCTGGTTGTAAGATTCAGCGACTTGATACTGCTGCGTCTGGTCTCGTTGCTGAGGCAGGTGAGTTTATGGAGATCGTCAAGAAACTCAAGTTCCAAGGCAAACCCTATGACAATGCTAACAAGGAACACCTCATCGTTGAACTGGGTGATGTGATGTGGTATGCTGCACAAGCGTGTATGGCACTTGGTGTTCGTATGGAAGAAGTCATCTATCGTAACACCGTTAAACTTGCAACGCGCTATCCTGAAGGAGAGTTCACTGTTGAACGCTCTGAAAACCGTGCCGAAGGCGACATCTAATGAACATTTTCGTAACCCATCCAGACCCACGTATCTCTGCTCAAGTTCTACCTGACAAACACGTGGTCAAGATGCCATTGGAATGCTGTCAAATGCTTGCAATCATCTATTCTGGATGGTATTACGACTGGGAACCATTACCAAAAAAAGACGGTGGTTACTACGCAACTGCAAAAGGTGCGTTCCGTAACCACCCTTGTACTAAATGGGCAGGTAAAAATATCTACAACACTGCCTGGTTGATCCAACACGGATGCTGTCTCAGTAGTGAGTATGAACATCGTTATGGTAAGCAACACTCCTGTGCTTCCACTCTATTCCACGCAAAAAAAGTTTTCCATAGACGTACTGGAAAAGCAATCGTGTGCTATAGTATGGCGGAAGAGTTCGCAAGGGCAATGCCCGATGTGTACAAGTTTGACAAAACCATCTCAACCTATGATGCATACAAACAATACATTGCATCAAAACCCTGGGTAAAAACAAACTATCTTCGTAAACCTGATCGTAAACCAGACTGGATTTAATTATGGCACTGTCCGAAAGCGTGACCAACTCATTGAAAGAGGCAGAACTATCACTAAGAAACGCACTCGCATTCGCTGCTCGCCAAGAACGTCCATACGTGGGACACAAGATCTCTGAACTCATCGTCGGTATTGACAATCTTCAGGACATCGACATTATGCTAGATACTCTTGAAGAGGCAGCAGAAGCAGAAGACGAATGACATCTTATGTTGGACGGGGTACACCCGTCTTTGAATTTATTCTTCCCGATGAATGTATTGAGGAAGCAAACCATACGATTGATAACTGGATGGAGTCTGGAAAAGAATCTCCTCAGGGGTCAAACGTTGTCGCAAGACAAACTGACTGGACATTGCCTTTACCTTTGTGTGAGGCATATGCCAGTCTTTGTTGTAAGATGATTTCAAATCTCATCTACAATGCTGGAGGTAGACTGTATGGTGGGTTGAATGATGGAACCACTGATGTTGAATATGATGTGAAAAATACCTGGGGTGCAGACTATGGACCAGGTGATTATGTAAAACCTCACTGCCACTTCCCTGCAGACTGGGCAGCAGTTGGTTACCTTAGAGTAGAAGAGGGTGCTTCTCCTATATTATTTGATGGGAACAGTCCTTATTATGTGACAGCACGTCAGTTGCTAATCTTTGATGCTAGACTGATTCACGAAGTTCCACCAACACAAGCACACAGACGATGCTTTGCTATGAATCTGTACAAGCGACCAGGTACCTTCTAAATAGTAGGTAAAAGTTTTTGGTCTTATGCCTGCCAATACAGACCTAGCAGATGTAAATGAGATTTACACTGCGTTTGCCCTCAACGAAAATAAGTTTCCTGATACTGCGTCTGAGGCACAGTACACCAAGAAACTTGCACTACTAACTGCAGATCAAGGTAGTCAGCAGATTGGTCGTGCCGCTGTAATGGCAGAAGAATTTTTGAAGTGGGCAAGGAAAAATGGATATAGTGGTGTACAAAATGTTTATTGGACAGCACGTCCTGGGTTTTCTTTTAAGCAAGTAACTGGTACAGACGTTGACCAGAAAAAGAATCCAACTGATGTTCTAGTTAAGTTTACTAGAGGTGGATTCTTAGGTCTCTCTGCTAAGTCTACATCTGGTAAAGGTGATATTGGTTTCAAGAACCCTGGTGTTGGTACTGTAGAAAAAGATCTGGGTATTGCCCTATCAAAGTTTAATAAAGATGCTACAGATGAAGTCGTAAAAGTTTTTAAGTTACCGACATCTGCTAGTGCTAGGAAGTCTGCTATCAGAGGAGCGAAAGCGATTCAGATGCAGACTGATAAGATGGGTTCTGAAGTTCTGAATAAGTGTAGAGACGCTATGCTTACGAAGTTGAACTCAATGGCACAGAAAGATCGCAAGGATTATATTATGAGGGGTTGGATTGATGCTAGTACAGAACTATTCCCTCCCTATGTTAAGGTAACTGGTAAAGGTAGGAAGGCACCATTCACTGCTGAAGTGGAGGATCCTCTCAACAACCCTAAACTGGAAGCGATTATGACTGAAAAGATTGGGTTTGAGAAAGTTGGTAACGATTCTATTGGTGTCAAGGCAGGATCAAAGAAGATCCTGAAGATGAGATTCAAGTACGAGTCTGAGAAACTTGCCAGCAGTCTGAAGATGTCAGGGGACCCTTGGTAAACTGTCCACTCTACGGGGACAGTCATCCATCACGCGCTATAATTAGGATATGGCAAAGCAGAACACTCACCTAGAACACTTAGAAGACGACATCCTGAACCAAGGTTCAAATGGAGGCAGGAACGCTATTGCATTCCTCCGTGAACTTGGCAAGATGCTGTCTGAACCTGACTCTGGTATCCGTATTACTACCAAGTGGGATGGTGCACCCGCTGTTATCTGTGGTCAGCATCCTGAGACTAAAGATTTTTTTGTTGGCACCAAGGGTGTATTTGCTAAGACTCCCAAGATCTGTATGAGTGATAAGGATGTTGACCTTCTCTACAGTGGTGAACTGGCAAACAAACTCAAGACTTGTCTTCGTGAACTTCCCAAACTAGGTATCACTGGTGTGGTACAGGGAGATCTTCTGTTCACTAAAGGTGATGTGAAAACTCACAAGGTGAATGGTGAAGTGTGTAATATCTTCCAACCAAACACTATCACCTATGCTGTTCCCCAGAAGAGTGAAATAGGTAAGAAGGTTGCAAACGCTAATATCGGTATTGTTTTTCACACTCGTTATACTGGTGGTCCTGAACTGCGTGATATGACTGCTAGTTTTGGTGTTAATGTTAATGCTTTCAAGAAAGTGAATAGCGTTGCTGTGTTCTCTTCTAACTTCACTGATACTACTGGAGCATCTACCTTCACTGATAAGCAGAAGCGTGACTATGATGCTGCTGTAAACAAAGCAGAAGGTTCTCTCAAGCAGGCATCCAAGTTCCTGGATGTTCTTAAGCAGACTGGAGATGGTAAGTTCCTGCTGTCTGCTATGTTCAAAGTGTACTTCAACACCTACATCCGCAGAGGTGTGTCGATGAGTTCCGCGCAGCAAGTTGCTCTTGGGTTTGCTGCATACTATAAGTCTGCACTGGACAAAGAGATCTCTACTAAGAAGACTGAGAGCACTAAGAACAAGTATCGTAAGATCCAATCTGACGGTCTTAAGTTCATCAAGGCAAATTCTAAAGCGATATATATGACTGTTGCTTCATATATGAACTTAACCCAAGCGAAGACTATGGTCATCCGCAGGTTGGAAGCAGTCAAAGATATTGGAACTTATATCAAAACAGATAAAGGTTTCAGAGTGACTGCACCAGAAGGTTTTGTAGCGATCAAATCAGGTTCTGCCCTAAAACTTGTTGATCGTTTGGAGTTCTCCCGCGCTAATTTCACGGTAGAGAAGAATTGGGGCTAATAAATATATAAGGAAACACGCATACTATAATGAAATTCACCGAGTTCCTGTCTGAAGCAAGGACTGTTGCGGGTGACGCAGCAGCGAAACGTGGACTTCAACACGTCGGTCACGGTTACTATGCTGATAGAAGTGGCAACATTGTTGCTAAGTCTGAAAAAGGTCAGCGCCTAGTTGCTGTGGATAAAAGTGAGGCACAAGCAGCACAAGCGGGTGTCGAACAAGGAGACCAAGAAGATGCTCATCTCACAAGTGGTGAGGGTCTAGGAACTGTGGCGATTACATTCGGTCGTTTCAACCCGCCTACTATTGGGCACGAGAAACTTCTGGATGCTGTGGCAAAGGAAGGTGTTGATAATTATCGCATCTATCCTTCTCGTACGGTTGATCCTAAGAAGAATCCGCTGGAACCTGAAATTAAGGTTAAGTTTATGAACGAGATGTACCCGAGTCACTCGGATGCAATCGTCAATGACAGTGGTATGTCCAACATCTTCAATGTGATGGTGGCACTTCAGGACGAGGGTTACACTGGTGTTACTCTGGTTGTTGGATCTGATCGCGTTTCTGAATTCAAATCTCTCCTTGAGAAATATAATGGTCAGGCATATGAGTTTGAAGAACTCAATGTTGTTTCTGCTGGCGATCGTGACCCAGATGCTGAAGGTGTAGAAGGTATGTCTGCATCTAAGATGCGAGCGTTTGCTGCATCAGGTGATCTTGAGTCATTCACGGAAGGAGTTCCTGGTGGCAACGCTGCCATTGCAAAGCGCCTGATGAATGAGGTCCGTAAGGGTATGGGTATTTCTGAGGAGGAACAGGTTGCTGCTGAGATGTGGGAGATTGCTCCTAAACTTGCACAACAAGATCTCCGCGAAGCATACTTCCAGAAAGATGTGTTTGAGGTTGGTCAACTGGTTGAGCATATGGACACAGGTGTCCGTGGTACAGTCACGGTCCGTGGTGCAAACTATGTGATCTACGAGACCGCAGAAGGTTATGTGTTTAAGAGTTGGTTGCAGCACATTGCTGAGGTAACTGAGAAGGAGAAGCATCATTCTGCTGATGATGGCAGTGGTAACGATTGGAAAGTTGGCACTGATACATACAGAAAAGCAGTACAGGAAATGACTCCTGGTCAGTCGGTGAAGAAATTCAGCGACTTCCGAAAGTCTAAATAGTATTACGAAAAAAACGGTTAGTAAAGAATGGACATCAATCTTGCTAGTAAACTGGTAGCGTTTCCTCCTGAGGATGTGCAGCGTGTAACATATGTCGTAGACTACGCTCAGCACAACTTCTCTGGTGATGCTATCCACGGTTATATCAAGGAGCACCTTGAGTCTGATCGTCTCATCGGCATCGCAGATGTCATTCTTGAGAATCGGAATATGGCAACCATTAAGGCAAAGCCTTCCGATGCGTCAGGCAAAATTGACACCGTAAAAGAAAAGGGATCTACAGAGGGTCCTGTCACTGCAACTCAGAATTCTGTAAAAGCAAAGGGTAAACCTGTTGCGAGTTGCTGTGAAGAAAATGAGATCGAAGAAGGTCTCAAGCAAGCACGTAAGAACGTTGGCGCAGGCAAGTGCTGGGATGGTTACAAAGCCAAAGGCACTAAGATGAAGGACGGTAAAGAAGTTCCTAACTGTGTCAAGGAATCTGAAGAATGGATGTGGGATCTGGTTGACGAACTGCAGGAAGAGTTCGACAGTCTCACTGACGAAGATCTGGAAGACATCATTGTTGAAGCACTGGTTGACCTAGAAGACGAAGCACTGCTGCAAGAAGCGTGTGAAATGTTTGGTGAACTGGAACTTCTCTCTGAGGACTATTACGATTCTGCCGTTAAGGCATCTAAGGATAGCGCAAAGCGCATTGCAAGAGGCAAGCGTGTTGAGCGTCTGAAATCTGCCGCAGGTCGTGTTGGTTCTGCTCTTAAGTCTGGTGCCTCTAAGGCAGGTGCAGCAGTTAAATCTGGTGCTGCCAAGGCAGGCGAAGCTGCTAAGAAAGCAGCACCTAAAGTAAAGGCAGCAGTTAAGTCTGGTGCTAAGAGTGCTATTGGTGCCGCTGGTAAAGCAGCGGGTCACGCTGTTGGTTCATACCAAGCAGCGAGAATCAAAGCAAAGCGTGATGGGTTGAGCAAGTCGAAACCCGCAGCAAAGAAACCTGAAGCAAAATCAGGAGATGGAGATAAGACTGGTGGCAAACTTGATGGTTTGCTAAAGTCTATTAGAGGTGGATCCTCATCTTCTTCTGGTTCTAGTTCTTCTGGTGGTTCCTCCAGTTCCTCTGGTTCATCTAGTTCCTCCTCTTCCGCTCCCACTTCTACTGGTGGTGCTAAGGAAGGTGGTACTAAGAAGAAGTCTCTCCTCCGCCGTGCAGTTGGCGCTGTGGGTAGAGGCATCAAGAAAGTCGTCGGCAAGACGGCACGTGCAGTATCCTCTGGATCCGACAAAGTTGCACGTAAACTTGGAGAACAATCTATGGAATCACGCACCGATCGTGTCCGCCGCGTTCTTGCAATGCAGGAAACCGCAGACCACGACAAGACAACACTTCGCGATCCCGAAGGCATCTCCTGGAGAGATCGTCTCGGTATGCAAATCGAAGAGAAGACCCCTGCTCAGAAGGCAAAGGCAGCTGCACTTGCCAAGTCCAAAGAACTTACTAACCAAGGTAAGCATAAGGAAGCATCCGAAGTCTTCAAGAAAGCATTCCCTAACTTTGGTAAGTGATGGGCAAGAAAACTAAGATTATTATCAACCCTAAAAAGCAAGATCTGATGAAAGAATCCATCCGCACACTGCTCGCTGCAGAATTAGCAACCCTGAAAGAAGCATCCAAGAAGCGTCTGGATCCTGTGGGTAAAGAAGACAAGGACATCGACAATGACGGTGACCACGATAAGTCTGACAAGTACCTGCTGAATCGTCGTAAGACGATCTCTAAAGCAATGGGTAAGAAAACTCATATCTGTGCATCACACTGTGAGCACGCTGAGTATGGCGTTTGCCAAACCATCCCTGAGCAACACACCTTGGTGGAGTTGGCAGAACCTGATGCAGATGGTAACACCCATTTCGTAACTCATTACGATCTCATTGATGAGCAAGGTAACATTCACGAGAACGTTGCTGTTGAAGATCTTGAGATCATCCTCGAAGCATCGCACAAGCACTGATGTATAGTTTCTCTGAATACCAATCCCTCGATGAGGGTAAGAAGAAAGGTTTGTGGGCAAACATCCACGCCAAGCGTAAGCGTGGTGAACGTCCTGCTCGTCCTGGTGAGAAGGATTATCCCAAGACTCTCAACGTAGAAGAGGTTGAGCAGGTTGAAGAGGGTAAATCTTCTCGTCCTATGGGAGTTATGCATCATTTTGCCCGTGGTGTGAAGCAGAAGAGAGGTGCTAAGAGCAATGAGGGTGATGGTAAGTATGTGAGGATGCAGACTACCAAAAAACAAAATAAGAAATCAGCAGATGCTGATGCTCATAGAGAAAAGCAAAAAAATGAGCGTGGTTTGACAATGTACCCTGAAGGGTATGCTCCTGGTGATGTGGACCAGAAAGTTGGTGCCGTCACTTCTATTCCTAAGAAAGAACAGGAAGCAGCAAGAAAGCGTTTGCTTGCTAAAGCAGCAGCAAAGCGCAAGTCAAAGGAGTCTAAGTGCGAAGAAGTTGAGCACATCAACGAGGAAGAGTACGATAGGATGCGTGATCGCAAACTTGAGAGGTATGGCTCAGGTTATAGATCTGCTGGTAATCGTCGCTACACTGCTAGGTCTGGTGGTACTCAACCCAAACCAATGCCCAAGAAGAAGGATGGTCCTTCCGCTCTGGACATCGTAAAGGGTGAGATCGAGAAGAAGTATGGCAAAGGTGCCATTATGGATACCTCAAAGAAGAAGAAATAAGCATATATAAGATAGACCCATATGGTGTATCGCTATGCTATCATTTCTTCTCCCTTTCGCCTACAAAATTGTAGACGCCGCTGTCGCTAAGATTCCTGATGATGAGGAACTCGGTGACAAACTGATCGAAATCTGCCTTGTTATTCTTGGCAAAGCAGTCAAACTGACTAAGACAGATATGGATGACAAACTGCTTGAAGCAGTGACTAAAGCAGTCCGCACTCGCGAAGGCGAGTAATGCAAAGGGGACCCGAGTGGTCCCTTTTTCATTTACATAAATAACATATAGGAAACTCAATCGTAGAGGACAAACAACAATGGCAATCTTCGGAAAAATTGATGCCGCGACCTTCTCTAACAATGTTGCCGTCACCAATGGCGATGCCACTGTTACGAAGAACGCTGCAGATACAGTAGTAGTTGGAGATGTGTTGGAACTTGGTGGTGTCGCGTACATCGTTAAGCAAGTTAATAGCACAACTTCTATCGAACTGCACAAGAACTATGCAGGTAGCACCGCTGCTGCTCTGTCTGGCGCAGTCCGCAGAACTCCCCCTAAAGCAGTCGCAGAATATGTGATCAAGGGTGGCGACAGCAACTCTGATTACCAACTCGTATTTGTTGATACCACTGAAGATGGTATTGCATCTAACAAGTCACGTGGCATCGATGGACCTGGTTGGTGGTTGTATAGAACATACAACACAGCAGAAGGAACCACACGTCATAAGGCAGAAAAACTTGCAGCACTTAGAGTTGCAGTAGGTACATCTGGTGACGTTGCTGATGAAACAGTGGCAGCAGACGTGCTTGAGACCATTACTATTGGTACTCAACCTGCTAACCAGAACACTTCTTCGGGTGCAGCAACATTCACTGTCGCAGCAACTGTGGATCAGTCTGGTACTATCACTTATCAGTGGCAGAAGAGAACATCTTCCGCTGGAAGATTCGCTAATGTGTCTGGTGCAACCAGTGCATCTCTCGTACTCTCTGGACAGACTGCTGCTAACGACGGCAACCAGTACAGAGTTAAAATTAACTCTAGCAAGGGTGCTGCTGAAGTCGTAAGTAGTGTTGCTACTCTGACTTTCGTCTCTTGATTTTTAACCTATAATTTGTTATGCATTTTGGTAGTCTCACAGCGGACAACTTTATGATGTTCGCTATGAAACATTATGACAATCCCCAGTCTGTCACATACGATGATTTTCTAGAAGATATGATGCGCTTCAAATATTTGAAGCGTCTCTTCGGAAGGTATGTAAAGACTGGGGTATTGCGTAATCATTTGATATTGAACCACTTAATTGTGCTGTTCAATGTCTTCGGTGATGCTGCCATACCTTTGTTGGTGTATAAATTAGAGAAGCAGTATTGGGAAATCCTCAAAACATATGTTTTGTATCTCAATATGTACCCCGAAGCGGGGTGTGGAACGCTAGACTTTGTAGAAATTGATCCACACATTAGTAAACAACTAAGTGAACTATAACGAGGTTTCAAATGGGTAAGAATTACGACTATCCTTTGTATGCTCCTTACACAAAGGTAGATGAATTTCATAAAAACAAACAGAACCTCGACGAGATTGCACCTGTCGTTGCTGGTGCTGCTAAGGCAGCGGCAGTTGGCGCAAAGGTGATTGGTAAAGTTGCAGCAAGAGGTGCTGTAGCTGCTACCAAAGCTGCTGGCAAAGGCGTTAGAGCAGTTGGCAAAAGCACAAAGAAGGCAGTCAAGAATACTGCGAAGGAAGTAGGTAGCACTATGGCTCAAGCAGAGTTGGCACGTCAGGTGAAGAAGCAGCAGGAAACAGAAAACATTCAAGAACGTGGTGATTTCTGGCATCCCGATCCAGATAAGGATCGTAAGTTGGGTGGACCTGGTGCTAACCAACGTGCTCGTGAAGACCGTGCTTCATCATCCAAACCCAAGAAAGACTACAGTAAGTCTCTGAAACCTGGTGAATCTTATATGGATTATGCCAAGCGTAAGAGGAGAGAGAAACTGAAGGAAGAGGGTGCACCCACTATGAATACTGGCACCGCTAATGGTGCTGCTGGTTTCAGTGCAGGTGCAGATGAGAATGGACCCACAGCAGGTCTGGACGCACCCCTTGGTGGTACTGCTAAGCAACCGAAAGGCAAGGGTGGCAAAGTTAAGAAGAGAAAATTTAAGTGCCGTAAGGCAGATGATGGTATCCATCAGGTATGCGAGGGAAAATCCGATCCCAGACATCTCGCATTCAAAGTTGAATTAGATGATATTGATTTTATCTTCTACGGGAAGTCTCCCGCAGATGTGAAGATTGCACTTCGTAAGATCTATAGACCAGAAAGACTGAAGTCTATGAAGATCACACGTGTGCTTCCTGGCGAAGTTCTGAAATATTACTGGGACAAGCGACAAGGAGCAATGTGATGCTTGGTTTAGGAAAACTAAACGTCCTGGAATCTAAACTTGATATTTACGAGGATCTCTCTAAGGAGATGCTGGACAAGTTAGAACGTGCTGTAGATAAAATCTCTGAGAACAGCAACAGAGTAGCAATCATTCTAGAGAGACACGAGTCTAGACTGGATGAGGGCGAGAAAACTAATGAAGCGATCCTAAAGTTGATCGAGAAAGTAGAACAAAAGATAGATGGTGTTGAGAACAGAGTTAATCAACTGTCTAGGTTCCGCTGGACTGCTGTGGGTATCGGTATCGCATTGATCACCACCCTGAAAGCGCCAGAGATTTTTAGTAACTTCTTGACACCAGGACAAAATTCATCTATGATTGAGAGCGTCAGAGTAGAACGTCTCGGATGAGTTATGTTGATGTCAAGTATGCTCGCCTTGTAGGCAGCAGACTAGACAATTTCAAAGAGAAAAAGTCAAACCTGTACAACTTTCGCTGCCCCTATTGCGGTGACTCTCAGAAGCAGAAGTCAAAAGCAAGGGGTTATTTCTTTGCGAAAGGAAATGACATCATCTATAAATGTCATAACTGTGGGGTTGGCAGAACACTTGGTAATTTCCTTAAGGATAATGCCAGGGATCTCTATGATCAATTTGTCCTGGAACGTTACAAGGATGGTTTGACTGGTAAAGCAACACGTGTTGCTAATCCATCACCTGAATTATTCAAGACCAAAACAAAGTTTAATTCCAGCACTAACCTCCCAACTCTTTCCTCACTAAATACCACACACCCAGCACGGACCTATCTTGAACAACGTCAAATTCCTAGTGAAGCGTTTGACCGACTTTACTATGCAGACAAGTTCAAACGTTATGTCAATTCGCAAAAGCAGACGTTTGAAAATTTACAGAATGACCAACCCAGGATCATAATTCCACTCATTGACTTTGATGGAAAATGGTTTGGGATACAGGGAAGATCTCTGAATCCTAAATCTAAACTTCGTTACATCACTATTATTTACGATGAAACTAAACCCAAACTCTTCGGTCTCGACAAAGTGGACCTGTCAAGTCCTACCTACATCACTGAAGGACCGTTGGATTCGCTCTTCATTCCAAACGCGATTGCTATGTGCGGAAGTGACGTTCATCTTGGTGACTGGGGCATTAGCAATAGGGTTTGGGTTTATGATAACGAACCAAGGAACCCCCAAATCGTCGATAGAATCCGTCGAACAATCGATAGTGGCGACCCCGTAGTCATTTGGCCAAAGGGTATCAGACAAAAGGACCTCAATGATATGGTCCTTGCTGGACACAACGTACAAGACCTGATAGAATCTAACGTCTATCAAGGATTAGAAGCAAAACTAAAACTATCTCAGTGGAAAAGAGTATGAACGTAATCAAAAGGAACGGACAGTCCGAACCTCTCAACCTTGAAAAGGTACATCAAATGGTTGAGTTTGCCTGTGAGGGAGTTGCAGGTGTGTCAGAATCGGCAATCGAAATGAACTCCAATCTTCAGTTCTTCGATGGCATCAAGTCTTCAGAAATTCAAGAGATCCTTATCAAGTCCGCGAGTGATTTGATCTCTCTTGATGCTCCTAATTATCAGTTCGTTGCAGCACGTCTTCTACTCTTTAGTATCCGTAAGCAGGTATTTCCTGAGTGGAATACTACTGGTTACCTGCCACTTAGAGACCACGTGTCAGTATGTGTAGACGCAGGTGTCTATGACAAGAGTATTCTAACTAAATACTCAGACCAGGAGTGGCAGCAACTCGATTCCTTTATTGATCACGACCGATGCTATGGGTTTACCTATGCTGGTCTTAGACAAATTGTAGACAAATATCTGGTACAAGACCGTAGTACGGGACGCCTCTATGAGACGCCTCAGTATATGTACATTATGGTTGCTGCCACACTGTTCCAAGACTACCCACCTCAGACACGTCTGGACTATGTACAGCGATACTACACAGCAACCTCCAAAGGAAAAATCAACCTCCCAACGCCAGT
>CENO01032019.1_pt1 | contig 19251 bp, 7 predicted proteins | sample 530271 | NCBI WGS metagenome assembly CENO01 (sample SAMEA2619857, study PRJEB7988) | marine metagenome | biome: marine biome (ENVO:00000447); feature: surface water layer (ENVO:00002042); material: "saline water (ENVO:00002010), including plankton (ENVO:xxxxxxxx)" | depth 5 m | reverse complement strand
TATACGGGTGTTTCGCTACAGAGAGACGACCGTGCGTTTATCCGCTATGATGAATTCTCCAACACTTGGAATCAGGCACCTCTAACTGATGCATTTGCAACCACTCCATATCACACCAAAGGTGATGCATATTGGAAAGATGAATGGAGAAACTTCCACGTTAAGGCATCTAATGATGCATTCATCCAAAACGTTTCTATCTTCGCTGTTGGTTTCGCTGACCACTTCCTGATGGAGTCGGGTGGTGACATGTCAATCACCAACTCTAACTCCAACTTCGGTAACACCTCTTTACATGCTATTGGTTACAAGGGATATGCATTCTCCCAGGACCAAGGTGGTTACATCTCACACATTGTCCCACCAAAGAAAGTTACCACTACAACTAAGAAGTATCAATACTTCACCTTCAACCAAATTAAAATCAGAGGTAGTAGTGCTATTGATACTACCAATCCTAGTTACAATATTGTTAGATTGTATCTAGCTAGTGATGAATCAGGTGACCCACTACAAAAACCTGCAACCACTGTTAATGGTTATCGTCTTGGTGCAAAATCAGGCGATAAAATTTATGTAAAATTAGACCCAGCTACTGGTTTTACTGGGTCTATTCGCTCTGCTGAAATTTCTCCAGCTGGTTATAGAAAGCACGAAGTTGCACTTTCTATTCTTTCACCAACCTCAACATCTTCTGTTGTCTCAAATCAAGACCAAGATGCTGCAAATACTATTGACATCAATAGAGATTTCATTGCTGCAGAAACATATGGGTATATCACTCGCAAATTCCCATATCTGTTAACACGCGAAGGCATCAATATTAGAAAATGTCAAAGAGACGTTGGATATATTTTAGAAGCAGTCGCTAATGACCTTCGCGTTGGCGGTAACGTTAATAGCGTCCAAGCTGGTCAAGCATACTATACTGGTAATAATCTAGACTTCATTGAAGGCGAAAAAGAAGAGTCTCTAGATGCATTTAACTATGCTAGAAGTCTTGCAGTTGCTGCAATGCGTAACTGGAATTTCCGCATTGAAAATTGCAGCACTATTCTAAACAGTGATGTGGTAAACGTCCCTGCTGGCATTACAACAGTAGGTATTGTTGAGGGAATGACAGTTGAAGCAACTCCTGCAACTGGTCAAAATAATCCAATTCCTGCTGACACATATGTCAAGGAAATTATCAGCACCACACAAATTAGACTTGGTAACGCTGCTGATACGGATACTGTAAATGCTACTGCTACCATTCAGGCAACAGGACCTGCTGCAGGTGGTATCACTTTAACATTTGATTTAAATCAAGGTAAGTTTGCTCAGTCCTCTGGTAGAGGTCTTGATGCAGGCGCTTTGATTGCATTAAACAAAGATTTTATTGCAGAAGAAGCACTTATTCTTGCAAAACAGTGGGACCCTAATACGAATGTCCCTGATGATACTAAGTGTAAGAGAGATATCAAACTGATTCTCGATGGTGTTATTGAAGATTTAAGCAATTTTGGTAACGCTGGCATTGTAGAAGCGGCAACTTCATATGTTGGTGCGGATGATAGATTTAGAGATGGTAAAAATCTAATTCTTTCTAACAGAAGAGAGATTATTGATAGAGCAGCTGCTCAAATTGCTATCGAATATCCAGATTTCTACTTTGGTGGCGCTGGATTCACTAATAATGGTGATGCACAAACTAACGTATATTCACGTTACAAGGATTCTTATCGTTTAATCCAACAAAATAGAGACCACATTATCGATAGAGCGGCTGCAGATATTGCTATTCAGCATCCCGACTTCTATTTCCCAGGTGATTTGCAGACAGATAATGGGTCTAGATTTGCTGATTCTTATCGTTTGATTCAAGCAAATAAGGCTGAGATTACACAAGCTGCATATGATGAAATTTTAGTCCAACATCCTGGATTTGTAAATCCATCGCCAGCATCTTGTTTGCGTGATATTGGCATCTTTATTGATTCTGTATCTCTTGACGTATTTACAGGTGGTAACAAGTATTCTCGCAAATTTACTTTAAGTTATTTTGATAACTCTGGTGCTCCTATTTCTAATGGACTAACAGGAGAAGAAACAGAAACAATCACAGCATTCAACAAAGCTCGTGATTTGATGAAGTCTGCTATTACAAACCAGTTAACGGCAAAAGATACTACAATTACTGCAGACTCTGCAACTGGTAGCAATACTTCACCACAATCTTGTGCAAATGTCCGTGCAGCAATCGACACGTTATCTGCAATCGTTACATCAACTATTAGTGCTGGTAACACTAGCAGTTTGCCTAATGAATCACCAAGTGCTATTCAGACTGCTGGAGAGATTAAGTGTAAGCGTGATATTGGTAAGTTTGTTGATGCTATTTCAACCGACTTAACTACTCTAGGCAACTCGTATGCTATTGACTTTGCAAGACAGTATTTTGTTGATGGAAAAGTTAATGGTAAAATTCTTACCTTCACAAACAATGCTGGCACAACTCTCCTAAACAGAGCAGATAGAATTTATAATGGAGTTGAAACTACTACCAGCGGAGATGGCGAAGGTGCAACATTCCGTGTTACTAGAGATTCTTCTGGTGTAGTAGATTCCGTATCGGTTGTATCTGGTGGATACGATTATGATAACGGCGATACGGTTGTCATTCCTGGGTCTTCTATTGGCGGCGTAGATATTGCAGATGATATTACAGTAACAGTATCTACATCTGAGATTGCATGGATTACTGCAGGATTGCAGGGAGAAGAGGAGCAATCATTGGCAGCATTTACTAGTGCTGCAAATACAATGAAACTTGCAATCACAAACCAATTGTTTGTGAAAGATTTGACTATTACTGGAGACCCACAACCAGGAAATCCTGGATCTGGTCTCAGTGTATTTGGCACTCAGGGTGATACAACGAATAATCAAGATTCGCAGTCTTGCTCTAACGTCCAAGCAACCATTGACACTCTATCTTCTATCGTATTTGCTAGAATTCGTCAAGGTGACATGATTACTGGCACTGCTCAGAATCCTGCGTTGCCAGAAATTAACTACGGTAGTGCTCCACCAATTCAAACCAAGTGTAAGCGCGACATTGGCATTATCGTTGATGCTATCGCAGAAGACCTTGCATTGGGTGGTAACTACAATACTATTCAGGCAACATTGTCATACTTTGACAGCACTGGCAATACATTAAATAGCTCTTTATCTGGTGAAATCCCACAGTCTGTTACTGCATTCCAAAAAGCAAGAGACCTCTGTTTCTTAGCAGTAACAAACCAACTCAATGTTAGAGATTTGGATATTACTGCTGGTCAGGCAGATTTATCTGTCCCTGGTGTTGTAGTCCCTAATGATAATGTTAATGCATGTTTGGATGTCAGAAATGCCATTGATACTCTATTCTCTATTTTACTAGATAAACTCAATAACTCTGCTCTAGCATTACCTGCGGTCAACTATAATGCTGGTGCATATTCCTTGGTTGGTGAGTTAAACATTAGTGTATACGCTTATAAGAAGGCAAGAGACCTTGCTATTCTCGCAATGCGTAATTGGAGGACTGGCGCTGGTCTTGCTACAGACCCACTTTATACTAAGGACCCATCAAATACCCTTAATTATCAACTTGACCTAACTATTGATACAGCAACTGCTGGCACTCCTGTTTGTGCAGATGTAGCATATACTATTGCTACAGAATTTGATATCCTTATTGATGCCCTAGAGAATACTGGTCCAATTCCTCCTAGAAATACTGGCACGGAAGAGTATTTACAGAGATTCTTACCAGTTAGAGATTCTAGCATTACTTTGGACACTGGTAATAACAAGTGTGCAGGCACCAAAGATGCTATTATTGAGAAGATGCGTGTCATTGACAGCATCATCCGTAATGGCGTAGATGCAGAGCCTCTAGTTTCTCAACTAGTCAATACTTCTTCTTTTGCAACTAGAGCAACTCTATTCCGTGTTGGTGGTGCTAACCCACATAATATGGAAACTGGCACACCAGTTAGACTTGTGCCTAAAGCAGCAAATGATAGTGTTGATAAGCGTCTTGTCAGACTACCTAAAGGATTTGACACTAATACCAAGTATTATGTCATTGCTCCTGGTAAGATTACACAACCAGAAGATTACTCCTCTGGTGGTGCAACAGCACAATTCAATGATTCTCAGACGTTTATGCTTGCAACTAGCATCGAGAATGCTACAGCAGGTAACTACATCTATTCATCTGAGACTGCTACGATTGACCCCAACGTAAAAATTGAGGTCCATCAATATCTAACTGATGTCAACTACGACTTACATCGTTATACTTGCTCACTAGTTAGCTCCAGAGTATTTGAGACCACCACTAATCACGTCTTTGACACCGCTATCAATGGTGTCCAAATTCAGCAAGTCTTCTTCTATCCACTAGAAGAGAATCTAGTTAATGGTGAAGCGGTTGGTGCTGCTCTTGATACTCTACCTACCAAGACTACTGGTGACAGATTAGAAATTGACAGACCATATTATGTTGGTCGCCCAGCAACCTACACTAAGAATAACGAATTCTCGCTATATCTTACTGTCCAGAATGCTATTGATAAGCAGAATGCTATCCAGTTTAACTTCCCAAGTGGTCAATCATTCCATGTCTTCGCAACTAAGAAGAGAAGTCCTCTGGGTTATGACCCCGCACAGTCATGCTGGTATATCAAGTCTCTAACTGCAAATAATGAGATTTATGATAGAATCACGATGTCTGATGCTAATAGAGGTAGTTTGTATGTTAACAAACCACCCCGCACTCCAGACTCGTTCTTCTACAGAGCAGATGATACTAGAGAGAAGGAAGATAAGACCTATAAACTACGTTATGTTATTCCTAACTATCGTGATGATGTTAGAGACCCACTCGAAGGTTTTGCAATCAGAATCAGGACTGACGAAAAGAGAAAACTTCTACCACAGAAACTACTCCTCAAACCAGTTGCTGCAGGTGTCCAAAAGGATGCTACATTCTTTGAAGAAGGTCCATCACCAAGAGAAAGACTCGGTGTTACTGCTGCTCTAACTGAGTATGACCCATACAATCCTGTCTTTGCTAAGCGTATTGAAGGCACAAAGACAGAATCTAATGTATCATTCACTATTCAGTCTGCAAGGACTAATGCTGATGGTTATCTAGAGATGACTGTGTTTGACCATGGTCTAGACCTAGAGTCACTCAAGGCAGAGAGATTTGTAACAGTCAAGGTTGGCCAACCTCAAGGTGGTAACGGTGACTTTGTTGAAGGGTCTACAGTTACATGGTATGGCGATTATGAAGGTAGTGCAACTGTCCATTCTTGGTTTGGTAATGAAAATGTTGAAGGTGGACTGCAAGAGTTTAACTATCTAATCCTTAAGAATGTTGTTGGGGAATTGGATTTCTCTGATAAAGAGCAAACTTTCATCAGACAGTCTATTGCAGGTCAGGCGGATGTTACTGCGGAAGTCCTAGACAGACCAAACTTCGGTAAAGAAGACAAAGATGAATATCTCTATGGTGTTGAGGCATCTAACGTCTACTGCATCACTCCTGGTGATGTTGTTACTGACGATGCTGCTAGACAGTATAGAATCGTCAGTGTCGAAGATGTATCTGACCTAACTGAAACATACTACATTTACAGCATCGAAGAGATTCAGAGAAGAATCCCACGTCAGCAAGATGGTGTTTACTATCTAACTGTCGTCCGTGGTGACATTTCACCTCTACCTCTTGGGTCTGGTGTTGGCAAAAACTTTAGAAACTTCAAGTTTAGTCAGCCAGTATCTAGACTATATCCACTCACTTACAAGAATGACCCATTACTCTTCCAGTATGATGGTAGTGATGACCAGGGTGGTAATCAAGATTCTACACTTCTCGACCCAGAAGCAGCAACTTGTGCAGCAGATAACTACGTCCATGGTTTAGTTACGATTAACGATGCCAAGAATTCTGCTACCAAAGAAATGGTCCAGGATTTCATCGATAATCCTGGGTCTGGTGAATACACTTATACTGGTGGAAATGCTCTTAAAGCACAAACTGGTGCTGCGTCATCTGGTGCAGAAGAGAGACTAATTCCTATTGCGGGTGACTCTGCATTCCCACTAGAGCAGAAACTCTATATTGAATTGCGTCGTCCATCTATCGCTCGTGCTGGTAACCACACGTTTGAATACCTTGGTTTCGGTCCTGGTAACTATTCAACTGGTTTCCCTGTTAGACAAACAGTCATTCTAACTGATGTCCAGGATTACTATGCACAGGCTAAGAAGCAAGATGCAGGTATCGTCTTCTACACTGGTATCAACTCCAACGGTGAATTGTATATTGGTAATCGTAAGATTAACGCTATTACTGGTGAAGAAGAATTCCTAGATGCACTAATTCTAGAAGAGGAAGACCAGGAAGACGGTGAATTCGGTAGTCTCGTTACGGTCTTTGAGGACCCCGTAACGTTTGAGAATATTATCACTCTAAACGCTCCACCTAATCTATCTAATTTCTTCAACTCACCTGTCATCGTCAACGTTGACCCTGAGTTTGAAGCGAAGATGACTCCTCCTTCACTCACAATCGTATCACGTCCTGGTACTAGACAGGGTGTCCTCCCTGGCGATGATGACCAAAATCTTGATACTACAAGAGCTGGTGACATTATCATCGATAAGAATAGAGTCAGAGCTGCTATCTTTGACCTCAATCCAAGAGGCACACAGAGATATACTCTTAGGTCTGCTCTTGATAACATGGCACCTAATCAGGATATTGCTGGCACTAAGGCAAGATTTGCTTCTGCTCAGACTATTCAGTTTGGGTCTTCTGTCCCACTATCTGGTGACATTCTATTCAAGGGTGGTGAAGTTGGATTTACAGGGTCACTTGGTTGGGTATATGCCAACTCGTATGTCCCATATACTCTTAGAGTCGCTGCTGGTAATGAATCTGCACTTGATATCACTGGCGTTGAATTCTATCCAAACCTCAACGTTATCAAACTAATCTTCCAGATTGGTAAAGTTAACTTCAGTGCTAGCAACCCTGGAGCATCTCTAGGTATTACTCTAACCAGTCAAATTAAGATTACTGGTGCTATTGATACATTAGCAACACTTAATGGTGTCCACACTGTATACAATAACGCCGCTGAAGGTTATGAATATCTAGAATCTAATAGTTATGTTTATCTAATTACTGAAAGAGCTTCTGAAACGACTCTGGTTGGTAGTGGACCATACATTTATTCTGTTAATTCTAGTATCACTCAACCAACTATTGAAATTTCTTTGAGTGAGTCTCAATGGAAGGAAACTGGTGTTGTTGGTGCAGAAGCACTTCGCACAGAAACTTCTACTTACGGTGATTATAGACTTGGTATTAATACGGTTGCTAGAGCAATTTCTACAGATTATGCTGATGGATTTGTTTCTACGGCAACATATCCAAGGGCAAACCTTGATGTTGTCGGCACCACATACATTAGTGGTAGAACGCAAACAACACTATCTGATGGCACTGGTGGCACACCTGTAGCATCTAATTATGCTCTTTTAGTTGGTGGTGACAGCTCAAATGAAGATTCTACAGCAGAATTTAGAGTTGCAACTACTACTCTATCACAGGCAGGTAGAACTGAGGGTGCAACTGCTGATATTGATAATGGTAGAGTTGGTATTAACGTCAACGATGCAGCACTAGATAAAAACTTCGTTGTTTCTGGTGATGCAAGGATTACTGGTGACTTTACCTTTGAATCTGATATTGATGTTGATGGTGGCGATATTCGCTCCACCAGCACAAACTTTGCTATCGCTAACCAGTCAGCAACGACAGGTTTAACTGTTGCTGGTTATGCACAAAACATTCAACTTGGTAATCTTGCTACAGGATTCCAGAATATTGACATTGGCACAGCATCTACTGCTGCTACCACATTAGATGTCCATACTTCTTCTACTGATTCTATTATTAATCTTGGCACAGTAGCAAATAACAACACCGCATATAAGTCTAAAATTACTGTTGGTGGAGCATTTACTAATAACCAAGATAGTTTCTTTAACGTTAAAAACTTCCAGACAATTCTTGATGGTGTATTGACTGTCAATGGTGGTGAAATTAACACCACATCACCAACTGGTGAGTTTAAGATGTTTGAGAGTGGTCTCACCAAACTACAGATTGGTCTCAGTGTTGGCACACTAGAGATTGGTGGTGTTGCAGGTACTTCTAAGATTAGAAATGGTTTACATGTCTTAGGGTCTTCTCTATTCGAGTCAGATATGACTCAGAATGGTGGTCTTAAGAATACTAATCTTGGCATTGAAAGAGATGTCTTAGGTCTAATTAGAATTGCTAGCGTTTCTAGAACATCTAACGTTGCAACTGTTACAACAGGTGCTCAGCATTCGTTGATTGGAATTCCTGCTGGAACTTTGGTTGAAATTGAAACCAGTTTCAATTCCTTCAATCCTGCAGGACCAGTTGCTATTACTGTTACTGGCACCAATACATTTACATATACTAATACAGGTGCGGATGTTGCAACAACAGCTGCTACAGGTACTGTTATCAGAACTACTGGTATCAACCAGGCAGTTGGTAGTCTTGCAAACCTCAATATTGACTACTTCTCAGTAGTTGAGAATCTTGATGGATTGGTAGACATTTCTACAGTCTCTAGCAACAAACTAATCGTAGCATCTGCACCATATAGTGCAAATGATGCTGTTGTCTTCTTTGATGTTGGTAGCTTAACTGGTGTGACCGCCAATACCACATACTATATTGATGATAGAGATTCTGCAGGATTTACCCTTAAAGATTCTTCTGATAATCCTATCACTATCGGATTGGCAACTGGCACGACTGATGCTGGCACAGCAAGAATCCAACTACAAGCTACCAGAATTGACACAGTTGGTGACCTACCTTGGGGTGATGATACCTTCAAGACAGGCGCTACAACAACTGATGGTCAGGAAATTTATGAGTTGCCTCTCAACAGTCCATTGGGCGTAAGCATTAACCAACTCCTATTGATTGATGCTGAAATTGTCAAGACAGTTGACTATCCAACATCACTCGTCCCAGATGCTCCAGTCCCATATTCTGTCCAAGTTATTAGAGCACAAAGAGGTAGCGCAGCTGCTGCACACGAAGATTCTTCTAGAATCTTTAGATTGATTGAGCAGCAAAATGCTTCTTATATCTTCCCATCACCAATTACTCAGACGGATTCAGTTATTAATGTTGCTGAATTCTCTGCTAACATCAAAGTCGGTGACCTATTCAGATTGAATAAGACTGACCTAGACAATGGTGGTGAATACGTCAAGATTACTGTTATCAACCCAGCTGACGCACAGTCATTTACTATTAACAATGGTGACTTTGGCACGGCAGCTGCTGCTAAGGAGGCACTTCAGGTCTTTAAGGTAATCTCGACAACTGGTCAGACACAAATGACTGGTGACGTTGTTATCGGTTATGATACCTCGAAACCATTCATCAATGCAACAAATGACCAGAATTTTGCTGATGCTACAGGTAAATCTAGCAGCACTGCAACTGGGTCTACTCTCCAGACAAGTGGTGGTGGTAACCTAACAGTCCACAACTCTATTGAGTTGAGTGGTAACACTGATACCAGCAATCCTGGTAAGCAATACTTTGTAATTACTAACGGCACTCTACCTAAATTCTACGTTGAGTCTGCTTCTGGTGATACCAAACTATACAACGGCGCAGACTTCAAAATCTTCAAGGATTCCTTCTTTGCTACAGGAAACTTTGATAAGAGTAGGACTGATGCTGCTACAAACATTGCCCTTGAAGTCCTAGGTGCAACTGGTAACACCAAGGTAGCAGGCACATTGAGAGCTGGTGATGACTTAACTGTTGGCACTCTAACAAATTCAGCAAATGCTGAAACTAGCAGCAATGCGTTTACTACAAGATTCTCTGTTGATGCTCAATTAGGCACAACAGTTGTTGGTAGAGCATTGTCATCTGCTGCTACTGGTGCAACTCTTACCGTCCACGGCACATATACCAACTCTCCTTCTGTTGGCACTAACTACTTCAGCGTCAATAACCTAGGTAATAATAACGCTAAACCATATAGAATTAGAGGTGACGCTTCTATCGAGGCATTTGGTCATGAAAACTTCTATAACAAAAATGGTGGTAGAAAGACAATCTTTGTTTCTACACAAGGTAACAATGATTCTAGTGCAGTCGAACTTAAGTCAAACCTACAGTATCTCGTAAGACCTTCTTCTACCTTGGTCCTACGTTTACCATCTGAAGCAATTACTGGTGATACCATCAGAGTTGTTGATGTTGGCGGCAACCTTAACTTCAACGTTAATTTGGTTGTAAGAGCACCTCTTGGCACTAAACTCCAAGGTGGAGCAACTGGTAGTAGTCTCGGTGGCGCTTCTAACTACGGTGGTGGTGAATTGGTTGTTAACACACCAAATGCTGCTTTCGGTCTCATCTATGTTGGTGATACTGATGCAGATGGCAACGGTATTGCTGGCGAGCAGCAAGGTTGGTTCTTAATGGAGATTTAAGTCTATGGCATTTGCAGACGTAACCAAATATAATAGAGTAAGATCTATGAAAGGTTTGCCCGTGGGTGCCATTATCCCATGGGCATCTGACCAGGGTCAAATACCTACGGGATGGATTACATGTAATGGTGCTACCATCTCTCAAGAGACATATCCTATCTTGTATAGAGTTATTGGCACCACTTATGGAGGTACTGCTGGTAGCACATTTAAGTTGCCACCACTAACTCAAGGACAACCTAGCGTTATGGATGCTTTTCGGGGACACTATAATTATCTGAAAAGCAAAGGAGACGCACATAAACCATTTTCCAATTCAATATCAGATGACCCATTTTGGTCTATTATTGGTGGCGGCACAAATGGTGATTCTGGAAGCAATTCCCAGACATTTTGGATTTCTACATTGGATTTGGTGGGTGTAGAAAAATCAACTTCGGTAAAATTCCAAGGTCTTTATGATGACATGGAAGTTTCTGATGGGTCATATTTCTTCATTTCAAACTATAGTATTGTTGAGTTGGGTGTGCAGCATAAACCCTCACATAGTCATGGTGACCCCACTACAGAATCTACATCATATTCAACTGTTGGTAGTGAAGCAAGTAGATGTAATGGCACTGGTAGAAACTCTTGGTGTAATATTGGTTGTGATTCGACATCAGCATTTAGAGTTGCAAGAGATCCTGGTATGCATGTTAGTATATCTTATGGTAATAACCAGTCGGACTTGAGAAGAAACTATGCTTATGGCACTGATGGTAGGACAGGATGGACATCTCGCGGTGGCGGTGGTGGATTCTTCCCTACTACAGCATATGCAGAAACTGTTGCTTCTCTTTATAGAGATGGTGATGGTTATTGCTCAGGAAACATGAGATGTGGTAATGATATTTTGTTTACCAGCAAGAGTCATGATGATACTGCTTCGGGTGCTGGTCACCAGCATGGACCCAATAACTATAGGATGGAAGGAAAATATGCTGTTATCTCTCCTGGATTGAGGACTAATATTGCACTAAATACTGTTAGAATTAACAATTCTCCAGGTGTAAACTTTGGCACTATTAACGTAGAGACATCTACACCTTCATTAGAGATGTTGTATATTATCAGAGCATTCTAAGATGAAAACTTATTCATTCGAGAAAGGGAAGCATGGGGGACCAACAGGTACTATCTTCCCATTTTTTGCTGATATTAATGGTTTAATCCCAGTTGACCAAGATTATAGAGATTTCTGTCCTGCTGGATTTTTAAAGTGCAGAGGTCAAATACTACAGGCTGACCAATATCCAGCTTTAGCAGAAGTATTAGGTGTAGGTTCTCAATCTATTTACAGAAAAGCGGACACTACTTTAGAAGAAGCTGCAGAAGATGGCACAGGAGGCACATTTCAGTTGCCAGATTTAGGCAGTAAATTTATTACTGCTTCTAGTAACCCTGGTCAATATATCAACTCTACTACCAAAGATTCTGCTAATAATACTATTGATAGAGCAGGTGTTGCTGTAACGTTAACTTCGGCATCAGAAGAGGTTGAATTTGGATATACTGGTGAGTTTTCTGCTCCTGCGGTAACATTATCATTTACTGGTCAATGGAGATTTAAATCACCACCAACAAGGACGCCTGAAACTACCTTAACTATTGGTAACTTTGTTTCTCATGGACACTTAGGTACTTACACTATTGGTAAAGCAGTTAACCAAAACAACCAAGCATTGAGAAGATGCAGATGGAATGGTGGTTACTATTGTGGAAATCGTGGAAGTTTTGCTGAGGGTGAAAGAATTGCGGGTGTGCAACACGTCCAAATTAATTATGAAGATTCTGGAGAGGATACTGCACATGACCATGGTCTAGCTACTCCAACTGCAACTGCATCTGGACCAACTAGCACTATTCCAGCAGTTAAACTTCCATCCTCCAGTCTATCTACAACTGTGCAGATGAGGACTAGAGACCTTGCTAAAATGGATGACATTTCACCAAGATTTATTATCGCAGAATATCTAATTAAATTCTAAAAACATGGCAATTGTAATTACCAGTTTAACACCAACATCTCCCACTACGCCAGCTGGCAGTAGTGTGGTATTTAATATTGGTGCGTCCGAAGATACTGGACTTGCCTTGAGTTATGAATGGCAATATTCTACGGATGGTGTAAATTACAGCTCTTCTGGTCTCTCAAATAACACTAGCAATAGTTATGATACAGGACCGTTAACAGCATCACAAACTGGAATTTACTATAGATGTGTTGTTAGCACAACTAGTGAAATAGTAAATAGTAATGAAGTTGCTGGTATTGGTGATAGAATTGTTTCGGTTTATCAAGACCCGAGTATTCTTCTAAATGTCGATGGAGCGGTAGATTTTTTACCTACCTCACAAGTTAAAAGTGTTGGAAGTACTCTAGTATTAACAGTATCAGCATCTCTTGCAAATGCTGATATTACAAATAATACATTGGTTAGTAATTTAAGTTTCCAATGGCAAGAGAGTAGTGATAGTGGAAGCACATGGACTGTTTTGTCCACTACGGGTGACATCACTATTTCTGATACGATTTCTCAGATTACTGGTGCGACAACATGGATGAAATATTCCACCTTAAGTATTGCTAATCTTACATATACTCGTAATCAAAATCAATATAGAGTATTAGTATCTTATACAGGAGCATTAAACACACCAGTAACATCATCTGTTTCACAATTAATTATTGACCCAGTAATCAATATTATTAGACAACCTGGAGTTGATGCAAATGATACGCAATCTACAAATTGCTTCAAAACAGGTGTTCCAGGTAGTGGTGATGTAAGAATGTCTGTTAGTGCTTTGACTACAGCAGGCACTGCTTTGGATTATACATGGCAAGTTAATTTTTCTGGTGTAGGTGGCACTGGAGAGTGGTATGATATTGACCAAATTACAAGTTTTTACGTCTTTCAATTAAAATCAGGGACAACTGCTGACACTGATGTATTAGAATTGGAAAGGTTTATTTACTATGATAATCCTGGATTTAGGTGTGTAATTCAAGGCACAAATGGTGAAGCATCGGTAACAACAACACCACATTATATTTTCATGACAGATGTGGAGGGCACAGTTGATTTTTCTGCCACTACATATGATATTGTGGAAGATAGATATGGCGATATCACGGATAGAGACATTTATGTAAATGACCCTGTGCAGAGTATTAGTATTAATGCAACACAGGATATCCAGAGAAATACTGGTCAGAATGGTAATAATACTTATACATGGCAACGTCAGGATCCTGGGTCATCCACATGGACAGATTTAGCAGACCCCGCTCCAGTAACAGTTACCACAGAAAATGGTCTAGTAAGTTATACACAGTTTCCAAACACTCTTGGTGCGGAAGAGATTGATCTTAATATCCAAACACCACCTCTTCGTGTGTCAACTGATGATGGTGCAAAATATAGAGTGAAGGTTGAATCTTCCTCAAGATTTACTTTGAGTGGAGGAAATAAAACAATTACTCCATATTATTCAAATGAGATTGACGTTAATGTTTATCCTACAGTTTATGTAACAAACCAACCAGGAGATGCATCACAATATCCGAATTACTCTACGGGATTCTCTGTAACTGCAACACCTTCCAGTGGAAATGTTAATGATATTACATATCAGTGGCAATATAATACTGCTAATTCTGCCACTGGTTGGACAAATATCACCAACACATCGCCATATAGTGGAGTAACTTCTAACTTACTAAACATCAGTCCAGTCCCAACTTCTCTCACCTACAAATATTTCAGATGTGTGTTGAGTATTCCTGGACAACTATCATCTGTAACTTCAGAAGTAGCAGAGCTTATATTATTGAAGGATTTATTTACTGCACTGTCAGCATTAAATGATGTTGTTGTTAGAGAGTTTGCAAACCATACGTTTAGTGTTACTGCATCTTCTGTTTCTGCTGGACCAATTAGTTATCAGTGGGAAAAGAGCACAAACTATAATACATCAACTAATACTGGCACATGGTCTAATATTTCAGGACAAACTAGCTCTTCTCTTACTTTATTGAGTATTGGCAGTTCTGATGAGGCATTTTATCGTGTGAAATGTACTTCAGCTGGTGGAGAAGTATTATATAGTAATGCTGCAAAACTTACCATGGAGGAAGTCAATATCAGCATTGTTACTAATATTGTAACTTCCATTTCAATTTTAGAAGGAAATCCAGCAGAATATACTTTTGAATGTGAAGGATTATCTTCAATTAGTACAGAAGTTGCATATCAGTGGGAAATTAAGAGGACGGGAGATTCTTCGTTTAGTCCTATTGGGTCTGGAAATAACAATAGTGTTGATACTAGTAGAATATATGTTTTGAGAGCACTTGATACTAGCACTGATAGTGGTGCTAAAATTAGGTGTAAAATGACAGCACCAGATGTCCCTGGTCAAGTATATACAAACGAATGCACAGTGACTGTTATTAGAAGATTTACTTATTTTGCTGACCAGGCAACAAAAACTGTTACTCTTGGCGATAATTTAACTATTGACTTAAATCCATCTTTTACTGGTGGCACACCATCATATTCATGGGTGGAAGATACTGGAAGTGCTAATGGTCCCTTGGGAGAAACAGGGTCTAGTTTAGTCATACCTAATATCACCTCAGCATATAATGGTAAAGTTTATAAATGTTTAATTACACTAACTGATTGCACCCAGCATCGATATTCTAGAAATAATACAGTAGTTACCAATACTGTATCTGGTGCTACTTATACTGTGCCGATTACAATTTCGGTAACTTCGGCACCCTCTGTCCCAACATATTACTCTGATGAAACTGCTAAAACTGGAGCAGCCATAGGGTCGGTGATATGTGTCGCTAAACCACCTGGATATGTTAACAACCCATCTGCAGGTTCTGATGATGTTAATAGATGGAAGTTGGATAGATTCCCAGGTTATCTACCATTAAAAGGTGATTCCAAAAATGCATTACAATATCCAGAGTTGGCGAGAATGTTTGGCACCAAATTTGGTGGGTCTATCAGTGGCACTTTCCCAAATTATTCTTCTGGGAGTACATTTAAATTGCCAGAAACATATGGTAAGAGAATGATTGGCACTGGTAATGTAAATAATAATTCAGGGTCTGTATCTGTTGTGCCTACTTTTGATGCAGCTGGCGTATCTGGTGGTGATAAAAATGTCCCTGGTAGTATGGGTGGTGTCTTCAACTATGTTAAGTCTGCTCAGTTACCACCAGGGTCTCCTGGTCTTTCTGGTCAACCTGATGGCACAGCAGATGGGTCTACTAATGCAGCAACATTTAGTATCGGGTCTTATCAAACCGAAGGTGTCGAAGATGTGACTACATTTGCTCAACCATCATTGGCTGGCACAGTGTCATATTCTGTTGCTAATCCTAGTCCTGCTTTCACCGACCTACCAACACATACTCACCAAGCTGTCGCTGTAGGGTGGAGAGAAACACAACCTATTAGTAATGCAAGTTGTTTTAGCACATATGAAAAATTAAATGGTGGCACATTTAAATTTACCACTGGTGATGGCGGGTCTCTTGAAAACTCTACAACAACGTTAGGTGAAGACCATGCTCACACGGCTACTGATATTGGACCAGGAAGTTTTAATATGGTAACTGATGCTGGTATGAATATCAGTGATACTACATTGAGATTTACTGGTGCTAATGCATCTATCATGAATAATAACCTAGATTTTTACTTGAGGAATAATGAGAAGATACCTCTCAATTCTCCATACTTCAGATTAAAGTATTTGATTAAAGCATACTAAATAATTTTATCAAAAAGGAAAAAAGGATGGCTACACAATCACACCATCGTGTGTTATCTCTTAAGTTGCAACGAAAGAGATATCCCGCAGAATTAGTAGAAAGATATATTCAGTATCGTGGGGCTAAGTTAGACCTTACTGATGCTTTGTATGATGAGCTACTAGCAGTTATTCCAGATGTCTGGAATACAGATAAGGATAGACTTACACAATTCGTTTTGTTTGAAGATAACACTTGGATGTCTGTGAGATGTAAAGACATCTACAATTTTGGCAGAAAAGAAACTGAGCAAAAGACATACTTCTACGATGCTGCTACCGACGCACAAGTTGCAAACTTGTCTAAGGTTGTCACAAACTTCTTTGGTGTGAAGAAGGTTGCTGAAACTGCTGACTTCTATGATACTGTCATGTCGAATTTATCTGACATGTCATACATGAAGCAGAAACTAAAAAATATGAGGCTTGAGGCATTGTATAGGTCTGACTTCATGTTTAATAGTGACTACACTTTCAAAGATGCTGATTTGGAGCAGAAGTGGAAGACTTATAGACAAGAGTGGCGAGACATTACAGATTCGGAAGCATGGCAAAACAATGATTTTGTCAATATTTCAGTCCCTGTTGCACCAAGACCTCAGGATACTCTTGAGATTATGCTTGGAGAGTTGAAGAAGAGTTTGGTTAATGTAGATGCTACTGATGCCCTACTAAATGATATGGCAATCGCTGTTGATTGTCAGGGATATGAAGAGACTGCTAAGAATTTTGGTGAATTGTCATTTAAACTTGAAATCCTTAAAGTCTTAGGAAAGCTAAAACTCCCATTCAACAATAATATTGGTGACCCAACAGAAGATATTGAGCAGGTTGAAGAAGGTCTTGCAAGACTACAACTTATCCCAATGGATGTTTATACTAGATATAAATCTGTTGGTGAAGTTGAAGATGACCAAACTCCTGGCACGATGAAGTCTCTCTTAGATGAGCAACTTGCATCAGTTGATGCAAAAATTGATGCAATCAATGCTAAACTAGCAGAGTATAATGTAGGTTATAGCATTGCTGATATTATGGCAAAATATGTGGAAGATACTAAAGCACAAGCTGCCCAACATGATTTGGATGAAGAAGCAGAGAGATTACTAGAAGAGGTTGAAGAAGAATGATTACTTCATACAATACAGATTTTTTCTATCCTGTTGATTTGTTATATCAACTTTCAAAAAATGCTGGTAGACCAGTCATGCATCTCAGAGTAGATGGTAAGAGGTCTGACGAAATTTGGGAGTTTTATTATAATAAAGCAGATAACACTGTTGTCTCTAGTTTAAGAGACAAGGGTGAAGTATATTGTTACTTCCAAACTATTCAGCAAGCACAGGATGCTTTTAATGAATGGTTTCCCCAAGAGGATGATTTGGATGAAAACGAAAAAGACTATTATGTCGCTGTTGAATTAGTTGATGTCGCTAGTGGAGCTCACTTGGTAAATGGGTCGCAAGTATAAATTTAAATTATTAGAAAAAGAAGTAGCACAGGTTAATAAGATACTAGATGAATCTGGTGTCACATTTACATTTGAAGATGTCAAAGATTATTTGAAGGGCATCGAGAAGATTAGTCCTGTGCTGCACAAATCATACGACAGATATTTGGAATTTATCGGAGAGAAATATTCTGACAAATTCAAGAGTATATTGAAGTCATCTGAATACGAAGTAACTGCTGACGATATTAAATTCGTCAGTGTTGGTTATGGGTATCCATACAAATACTATGAATATTGTCCAGTAAAAAATGTTGCTGAGTGTAGTAAGATTACCAACTTAATTTTTGGTGATATGGAGATTAGTGAGTGTGTATTTGATTACAACTCAGAATATGGTCTCATTTATTCTGGAGATGAGGAGACTTACGAAGGATTATATTTTTGGGTAAATCAAACATTTCTTGATAGGACAACTATCGAGCAGAAAAGAATGTTTTTTGATTATCTGCATGTAGATAATATACACATAGATTTTATGTGTAGTCTAGATTCAGAACTCAGATTTAATTACATTGGATTCAACGATGAGAATCTGGTGGTGAAGTATGCTGTTAAGTTTCCCAGAGAAGATTTCTTAAAGAGAAATCCTAGAGAGACATACAAAGACTACTCAAAAATTGATGATGTAATCAAATGTATTGAATACAGTAGTGAAATGACAAACGTTACCATGCAATTTGTCCCTGGAGTTGCAGACGCTATTGCGATGGAGTCTGAAGTCAGAATAGAAAACTATGAGACGGAAGTAAAACTGTTAATTTTTAATAATATTATTTGTGAGGCACAGGGTAATAGACTGTTAGAAATGCCTATGGAAAAATACAGTCATACGATGTTTAAGTATAAATGGGACACTAAGGACAATTTGCAAGTTAAGGTCTACTACATCGAGGACTTGTCTTGACAGATTCTTGAGAATCCTATATACTGACAATGTAGCGACAGTGATTATGGCATTATCTAAATCAGTAGAAGAATCACTCAACGAAGCATCTGGTCAACTACGCAATGCACTAGCATTTGCTGCTAGGCAAGAGCGTCCAGTTGTATGTACGCAGATTGCTAAGTTGATTAATGATATTGAAAATATCGGGTCTATGGATAGTATTCTCGATACACTTGATGAAAAAATTGCAGAGTTGGACGATGATTAGTAGAGCAGACCTTATGCACCACCGTCTTCAAGCGTGGTTGCGTGAGAATAATTGTAATGAGTTGGAGTATCTGGGAGTCCGCCCAGATGT
>CENO01121994.1_pt1 | contig 19602 bp, 2 predicted proteins | sample 530271 | NCBI WGS metagenome assembly CENO01 (sample SAMEA2619857, study PRJEB7988) | marine metagenome | biome: marine biome (ENVO:00000447); feature: surface water layer (ENVO:00002042); material: "saline water (ENVO:00002010), including plankton (ENVO:xxxxxxxx)" | depth 5 m | reverse complement strand
CCGTCCCCGCCATCGACAACAGCAATCGCCCTGACTCCAAACACACTGTTGAATTCAGGCTGAATAATTGCACCAGAGCCAGGAACTGTTCTTGCCATTAAACCACTACGAGATTACCTACCATGCCACCATGAATGGTGCACTGATAAACATAAGTTGTGCCTGCACTAAGAGTCTGAGGCACTGTCCAGAATTGGATACCTGATTGTGATCCACTTACACCGTCAGTAACAGCAGATCCACCGTCGCTCTGTCTTAGAGCAAATGGGTGACCTCCACCAGTAGTGTTGTTGAATCTATAGGTAAATCCACGATAGACATATATTGTTGGATTATTTGTATTAGATGGGACACCACCACCATCGAATCTATAACCGTTAGAAAGATCACTAGTGATTCTAAAACTAATGGTTGGTGATTCAGTTGCAATGAATTGACTACCGTCATATACAAGGTTGTCATTCTCATTTGCAGATGGGAATGATGCAGTGTTTGTAATTGTAAGAGTTGATCCACTAACTGCTGTGGTAATACCTGTGCCACCCGCAATAGTTACACCTGCAGTAGAAGATGCAGCAGTTACAGTGCCACTATCTCCTGAGATTGATTGGATTACATTCTGGACAATGTTGGGAGAGTCATTAGTGATAGTAATAGCACCTGCATTGAGGTTAGTGCTAATACCTGATCCACCCAAGAAGTTAAGAGTGTCAGTAGTTACTGTTGCAGTTGTGCTACCATTGTCAGCACCAAATGTTTCAAATAAATTTTGATCAGGATCACCAAGTGCTCCTGTCATAGTAATTGTAAGAGTATCTCCTACCAATGCAGTAGAGATGTTTGTGCCACCTACGATATTAAACGTGTCGTTTGCTGCAGATGCAGTAGTTGTGCCACTGTCTCCTGTAAACGTCTCAAACAAGTTTTGTGTAGTGCCACCGCCACCACTTGCAGTAGCGTCATTACCAGGCTCCCACTTAGATGTGCTTGCATTCCACTTGAGGACTTGATCATTTGAAGGTCCGCCATTTACAGTGGTGTCAACGTCTGTCAGAGAAGAAATACCATCATTTGCGTCTAGTAGTGAGATCCAGTTTCCACCATGTGCAAAATAACCTTTACCCTCAGCATGTACGTGAGCAAACATACCATGATGATCTGCAGCAGTAGGAAGATCTCCGAGTGCTGAATATGATCCTTCATACTTTAGATATCCATCTGCACCGTCAATATAAACCTTTGCTGCACCTTGACTACCTGCCTTAAATTGTAGATCACCAGTGCCATTAGGCTCAATAACAATATTCTCGTTATTCTCAGAAATAATTTTATATGCTTTTACATTAAGATCAGCACTCAATGAGTCGAGATGTGCTTCAGTAAATGCCGTGCCAGTCCATCGCAACACTTGATCGTTTACAGGTGCTCCGATATTAACTTGTAAGTTGGTATCATTTCCTAGGTTGGTATACAACTCATCAATGACGCTATTCAATTTGATAGCACCATCTCTCAGGGTATCACCTGTGCCGTCATTCGCTGATGATCCAACGTTTAGATTTTGCTTAGCCATGGCAGGTAGTTTTCTACAGTGTTATTTAGGTCGCATCATATGTAACTGTCGTAGTGTCATACTTCACTGCGGTAGATGAGAAGTCAGTATCACCTTGTCCACCGCCTAATCCTGTTACTGTCAGTGTTGCAACAGAAGACATCAATGGTGAGTTACTTGCATTATTTGCAGGTGCAGGTCCTCGTAACTCAACCTTATATTTGTAGTTGGACATGTAACCCAATGCAGTAAATGACAAGGAATTACTTGTAGCTCCAGTAACTGCAGCATATGCAAATCCATCGTCAGTTGATCTATACCACTGATATGAGATAGGTCCAGGTATTGGTGACACCTGTGCTTGGACTGTGAATGTAACAGTTGTGTTGACTGCTGCAGTAGAGCTCTGAGGTTGAGCAGTAATCTGCAACGTAGGTGTAACAGGTGGTGCACCACCATCTCCCGCAGGAGGTGGAGGAGGTGCTGCTGCTCCGTTATTAGCAGGTTGACTTAAACTCTCTCTACTAAATGATCCAACCATGTAAGGAAATGTAGGATCACCGTTTCCATCAATAGAGATAAAGTATGCATAAGTCCCATTTGGAAACTCTGGTGTTACACAGAATCTTCCATTGTGCATATCCAAATCACCTACACCATCAACATATTCCCAGTCCTGTATCAATGATCCTGCAGGAGGGTTTTGTGCTGTGGTGCCATAATCAGGTCTATTCTCCACTTCAATATTTCTTGTCCTATAACTAGATGTCATATTTCTAGTTGTTTGTGATGCTGTAAACGGCACATCATATGCATAAGGACCGTAAATAGGGAAACCATCAAAACAGTATCCTAGGATTTTTGAATGTCCGTCAGGGTGACGCATATTGTCACCGTTAAACTGACTACTACCATAGTAATCGTTATAGTTTGCCATGGCAGAATTTGCCTTATAGCAATCTATAAAATGACTATCATGATAGTGATATTGTCCTGTATTTTCTGGATGTCCTCCACAAGAGTCATCTCCAAAATCTACAGGTGAGTTTTCATAATGTGCATTCCAATTAAATCCAACAGGAGGGTTGCCTCCATTTCCTGCACTAGGATTGAAAAATACAACACCATTAGCAGCAATACCTATAGCACCAAGTGGTGTTTCTATTCTTCCATTTCTTTGATCGTAATATGTGTATGTGCCTGTTGGTATTGTTTGTGAATCTGCAACAATAAGATCTAATCTATTGTCTGTAGCGAGCCAGCATTCCCCTGCAATGGACGTAAACGTTGTCCCTCTAAATATAAATCGTTGCTTCCTACCATCACTGAAGATAAAGAATAAATGATCGCCAGGAGCAATAGTTTGGGAAGAAAATAATCCATTGTCAGTAAGTGAAAGATTAATAGAGATAACAAATCCACTTTGAAAATAAGTGTTGTCATCAAAAGTCCTTTCTATACCAAACTCACCACCACGATAAGTAAATGAGTGACTAAATGCCTGCTCAGTAACTGCGTTAGGATTGTTTAGGTTAGGAAAGGTGCCGTAACTAACTGGATCGGGAAGTCCGTCACCAGTTACGGCGAGTATTTTCGTGCCTGAGTCGTAGGATGCTGTAGCGGTCATGCGTCGTCAAAGATATCAGCAGGGTTGAAGTTAGAGATCACTGTGGTGCCGATCTGGACAGACAAGATTGCAGAGAAACTGTAGACAGGTGTTGCACCTGCTGCTGTTATTGCAACTCTGTATTCATCACCATCATCTTGTTGATTTGAAGTGCCTGTGTTGAATGTTGCTTGGTTACCACCAATGATGTTTGACCAGACAGTTGTGCCGTAGTCTTTCTTCTGCCACTGGTAGTTGAGTGTAGTAGTATTTATCGCACCATCGGATGCCCTTACAAACTCAGCAACCACAGTAAATGCTGCAGTCTGACCTTGGTTAACAGTAACGTTAACAGGAGAGATTGTAATTCTAATTAGACCATCTTCTACAACGATTGGGTTACCTTGATTATCAATACCCTCGCCCGCGTAGATATCAAATCCACCGTTAACAGGTGTGCCAGTAGGTGTAACAAAATCATCCTCAACTGTAGTCTCAGCAGCAACCAAAGGAAGTGCATAACCAACACCAGGTGTCCTTACGTCGATCCTCTGGATACCCATCATAGGCACCAATCTTGCGTCAAAACCAGTAGAGGAGATAACCTCAACGTTAGGTTTGGAAGTGTAACCATCGCCAGGATTGGTAATCGTAGCAGCGACAATTTGACCACTAGTGATGTTTGCCAATGCCTCTGCACTTCTACCTTTAACAGATCCAGTGTATTCAAATGTGATCAAGGAGTTAGAAGACTCAATCAGAGCAACTTCACGACCAAATTCTTCACCCTCGATTTCCAATTCGTCACCTGCTTCGATTGGTGGGACAACAGTTGCAGATATAACGTCAGCATCAGATCCAATGTAAGAGAATCCAACGAAGGTTGCTCCTGCTCTTGGCACCTCAGCAAAGATAATTCTAGATCCAACGATCTCATATGATACGCCTGGCTCCTGTATGATTCCGTTGAGAGAAACCATGATATTGTTTTCTGGGAGAATCGTTGCAGAAGATACACCTTCAGTCAATGTCAAGGAGTAGAAGATTCCATCTAACTTCAAGTTGAAGGAAGATCTCAATGAATCAAACTCGAATCCAATGTCATCAAGTTGTCTTAGTTTACCAACGTAGTATCCAATAAATTCAGATCCAATCTCAGGTGGCTCAGTAAACTGAATCTTGTCAGAGAATGCAGTGTATGCGTTGATAGCACCTGGTGGTTGTAGGATACCATTAACAAAGATGAGCATGTGTCCTGCAGGATCTGGGAAGTATGCTTGTCCATTCTCCACAGATAGTGAGAAGTTTTGCTGCACACCGTCAAATCCTCTGAAGTAACGATCAACACGTCCAACCAGTGTGCGTGCATCAGCAACAGCAGCACCCCAACCATCATCTCCTTTGATGGTCATGTTGTCATAGAATTCACCAACTGCTTGCTCAACCCAGATTCTTGCAGTAATACCTTGCTGCTCAATCTTAGCGATCTTAGCGTATGAAGTATACTGTGGATTGCTTACTGCAGTTACGTTAGAGTAGATAACAGGGAAGTTTGTAGAGATATCAAACTTACCGATGAATATACCTGAGTTTGTAAACTCACTTACAGGTGCACCTGTACCTACAGGTTGGATATTACCAATCCAGAGTTTGTGTGGGACAGGAGGAGTTGCTGATGGATCTGGCTCTTGATACTTAGTTACATAACCTGTCAAACCAGGATTCTTAATAACAGTACCTTGAAGCATATTAACTTCATCACCAACTTGGAATGTAGCAGCGATACCTGCTTCAATAAATGTAGATCCAAGATCTAATTCAATAACCTCTGTGCCGTGGATAATATCGTTAACCTCTGCAACACCACCAGGTTGGTAGATACCTTGGACATCAAGAATGTAATCAGTAAGACTACCGTAAATGATATCGCTTGTTTCCCATCCAGATTGAATGGTCTCAACATCCATAACAACACGACCACCATCGTTACCGATAATCGCACCAGATTTATTATCGTAGAATACGATGTCTGCCTCAGTATTATCTGCCTTCTTAAAGATCTTATCTCCAACAGCGTAGTTACCAAGATCAACGTTAAGAAGTAGACGATCAGTTATAGCAGTAACATCTGCAGTTGCAGTGCTATCCTCACCAACAAGTGTATCACCAACTGCCCAGTTAGGTCCTGTTTTCTCAGTTACCCTAAGGATTACTTCTGTATTGCCTGAGTTGTAGTTAACCTGTAAGATCTTACCAATCGCAGTTGCATCACCAGATTTGAATACACGCTCACCATTCTGTAGTTTAGATACACCAGGATCAGAAGGATTGTTAAGTCTGACATATAGGAATGTCTCTCTAATGGATGCTTTGTTGAAGGACTGTGATCCAATCTCAGCAAACACATCAGATGTTGTGCCGTAAAGGACATCAGCATCAATAAATCCACCTGAGTAAGGAGTCTCAATATCAGGATTACCGTATACAGTAGTTGCTCTGTTAACACCAGATCTAACAAGCACTTGGAAGATGTGAGATGTGCTTGCGGTATCATCAAATACTAGTGGTCTAAATCTACCATCATGAGTTGATACAGCACCAATCTCGAAGAATGTTGCCTCAGCATTCAAGACCTTATACATTGCCTGGTTAGCACCAACTAATGTGCTACCAGATGCAGGGATATATTGGACAACATCACCACGTCTGAAGAAGTTAGCACGGTAGATTCTAACTCTATATTCTTTTCTATCAAATCCTGCACGGACTGTAGGAGTAAGAGATACAAGAGCAGGATCAGTATTCCAATCAAATCCTTCGTTATATGCGTTGTGTCTGTTGTGGACGTCAGTATTAGCGATCCATGTAGTCTTCGCCTCGGTAGAGAATTTAGATTGCTCAAGAGCAAACTCAAAGACGTTGAAACTAGAATCCATATCGAATTCTGTAGATTCCTGATTCCACTCAGTCCTGAGAGGTGCAATGTAAAGACCAGGATCTGCAATGTAAGGAATCCAACCTGCACCGTCAGGAGCATAGATGATTGACTTACAATACTCTCTAACACGAGTCATGTGATAGATGAGGTGAGTCCTAACAATTCCTTGGTAAACGATCATATTACCGTCACCGTCAAACCAGTTACTGATAGAATCAAATGCTTCACCGTTACCACCTGTAACAAGGTCGTAAATTACAGCATGAATTATTTGATCTGCAAAATCAGCATCTCCTGCATATGTAGGATAGAAGGATACAGTTTGATCGAATGCTCTCTTCTTGATAGCAGGTTTGTTGAAGAGAATCATCTTCGCTGCCATCTTATTACTTGTTGATCCACCAGATAAGGTCTCATACATGACCTTATACTTCTCTTGGATTCCAAGTCTAACGTCGTAGCATGTGCCTGAGTTGTATTCGGTTGTGGTAGGAGCAGTAGGATTAGTTAGAGTAACAGTTGTGCCATAGTATGTGTTACCATTACCTGCGACAGCAGCATCAATACCACCCTCAAGGATTGCCATCAATGTGTTGATTGCAGATCTCTGATCAGGACAGGTTTGATTCCATTCCGATGCTTGATTGTCATATGTAACAGAAAGATCTCTAAGTGGGATATCTCCACCATATTTTGCTGGCCAGATGTTTGGCAGTGTTGCCTCAAATGTGCCACTAATACTATTAGGATAGGTAGTGTTGTCATTACCATCAGGATCATTGATAGTGTCAGTAACGATACTGATAAGTCTGTTGACTTCGGTATCTACATCAGCGTCATTTACAGCACTTATTGATCCAGTATTATTGACCCACCTATCTTCAATATCAGCAAGAGGAGTAAATTCAGCACCGTTAGAAGCATGTCTAGAAGGTGTGGTGCCTTGATAGATTTGCTTAGCGATATCTCTAGCAGTGTTTGTAATCCAAGTTGTCTCGTTGATAACTCCTTGGATATGTTGGATAACACCATTCTCAACATAGAATCCTGCACCAAGAGCAACCATGTTGTCACCACCATACTCTAGGTTGAAGGTATGCCATTTAAGGATATCAGCAACGTCATGGACGCAATCGATAGATCCTGCAGCAGTGATACAATCTTTAGTAGCACTTACAAATGTGTGGTTATATTGTTGACCTGCAGGAGATGCACCAACGTTGACTGTTACAGTGCCAGACTGCTTAATAAGTGCACCAGCTGTGGCAGAGACAAAGGTGTGTGCATATTGCTGACCAACTTGAGAAGGATACACGTTAACACTGATTGTGTCATCATCAATCCTAGTAACAAGTAACCACTTGTTAGCTGCGGGGTCTGATCCTCTTGGGTAGGAATGGTTTGAGTTGTTTCCATCTTGTGTGCATGTAAATGTGATGCCGTTAGTAGCAATCTTGATCCTGTTTCCAGTTACAAGACCATGACCTGCAGATGTGATATTCAATACACCAGTAGCAGAATCATAAGTTGCACCAGTAATGTTAGCGGTGCCTGTGCCCACAGCAGTTACAGCAACTGTCTTACCATAGTAAGGATCAGTTGTCCTAGGATATGAATGATTAGATGCATTGTTATCCTGATCACAAGTAAATGTCAGTGAGTTAGGAGCAATCATCAAACGATTGCCAATGTTATAAACGTGATCAAGAGTATTGAATGTCATGACCATATCACCAGTGGCAGAGTTATAAGTAATGTCACTTGGTGTATGTTTCTGACCACCAAAGTCATCTCCCCACTTAATAGACGCTGTAAGTGCACTCTGGAATTGGTGCTCATACTGCTGACCTTGTGGAGATGCTCCGACGTTTACAGTAATAGTTGTTTGTGAGATATCCTCAACAAGAATATTCTTCTCATATACAGGATCAGTTGTCCTAGGATATGGATGATCAGATGCATAGTTATCCTGAGAGCATCTCATAGTGATACCCAAAGGAGTAATTCTAATAGTGTCACCCTTCTGAATCTCATGCTTACCAATAGTAATGACCATCTGACCATTACTAGAGTTGTAAAGCACATCAGTAGGAGTAAACTCCTTAGTCCACAATGCACTAGATCCACCATTAATACTCAATGAAGGATACTGGTCTAGTCCACGACGGACTGCCTCTTCTGAAATAAATCTGATGTTTCTTTCGATAGCACGAGCAGCATAGATTCTATTATTAGAAGCACCATTACGCTCATAACTTTCTGGTTGGAAGGTTACTTCATTGTGACCAGGTAATGTGTCGCGACCGAATCCATTTCTAATTGTTAGGATTGCCATGTCTCTAGCAATTCTAAACACAGTCTTAGATGCCTTTTCTTCACCCTCAATATGCTTGAGGAAACCATCAGATCTTACATATAGTTTACCAATTCTGTAAGTCTCGGAGTTACCACCATGACGTAAGTCATGTGAAACACCTTTCAAGATATCAACAACGTCATCTTCACAATCTACAGGGTTGCCTGTTGGGACAACAAATGATCCGAAGTATGACAAGTCATTCATTGTAGAAACTGCTTCCTTAGCAATGACTCTTGCATTAGTATCGATTAGATCTGCAGCATCAAAGTATTTGTTAGATCCTGTCCTTGACTGATCAAACTGCTTAGGATCGTAAGTAATTGTCTCATCTCTATATGCTAATCTAGAAGTGTAGATAGGCACATAGTATTCATCTTGATAAGTTGCACTAGCACCAAGAGCAGCAGCAGTTTCGCCTGGTGAGAGCAGCATATTATTAACTGCTTTCAGTGCAAGAAATTCTGTAAACTTGATAGCATCAATCATTGGATTCAACTCATCAGTGATGTAGAGAATCTCATTGTCACTATTCAAGTAACTATCGATAACCTTCTGTGTTTCAGCATTACCACCCATTATGATGTCACCAATGACAGCAGGTAATACATGATCCTTAAGGTCACGCAAACACTTGGTGTTGTTTGGAATAGTTAAGAATTGGACTGGGTTACCATTGATTGTCTTAGTATAAAGTGCATTGATATATCCGACTGCTTCCTCAGCGATATAATCGCGGTTTTTCCAGATAAGTGCACCTGCATCTCTGAATCTATGTCCAGTAGGAGCAAGGACGTCAGCGATGTAATCACCTAAAGTATCTAATTGTGTTTCTACTTGAGTTGTGCCAGTCAATGCATGTGGGACACGAAGTTTAGTTGTATATGTGCCTGTAAGTGTAACGTCAGTAGTGTTAATGACATACTTACAAAGTTTTACAACTTCACGCCATGCATATAGAGTTTGTAGTAACTCTTGACCGATATACTCGATCTCACCACCTCTTGTGCGATAGAAACGAGCAGTAACGATAACGTTATAGTTACCACCTTCTCTCAAATCCTTGACAATAGCAGGTAAGATATAATCTCTTGTGTCACGAATACAAACGTTTGTGCCACTCATTGTGCCACCACTACCGTAAGTATCGCCTGGTATTGTAAAGTCAGGGAAGAATGCTTGCATGATACCGACTGCTTCCTCAGCAATCCAATCACGGTTAAGATCAATTATATCTGCAGCGTCTCTATAAATTTCTCTACCAAGATCTACCTCTTCAATAGTGATACGCTTATTGAGATAATCAATAGATTTAAGTGTAGATGATGAATTTGTTAAACCAGTCAGTGTAGCATATGTCTCCGTCGTAGATACCACAAACGGAGCCTCGGCGTTAAGACCAAATACAATGCCATCTCTAGTGAAATCTGGATCAGAGGAAGGGCTAATTGTCGCACCAGTATAATCAGCAGTGCCCTTTCGGACAATGAGGTTATCGAGGTTGCCGACCAACTGCTGACTATTAGCGACATCCTTACCAAGACCAAATCTTGCATAGGGGTAGTCGTTTGTATCACTGTATGTTGTTTGTTGTGTGCCATCGATATACAGAGAGGTGACAGCTGACTCTCTTACAACAGCAATGTGATGCCATCTCTGTGCAATGAGAGTGTTGGTGGATGTGATAAGCGTGCTTGATCCATTCTTAAGGATAACGTTACCACTACCATTGACTTCAAGAGTTAGACCACTACCAGTTGCCTGAGGTCTACGCATATCAAATATAGTTTGATTACCAGATACTGCATCTAAACGAAGTCTCATTTCAATGGTGAAATCACCAGTGCCAAATTTGAAATCGTTTCTAGCAGTTTGAATAATGCTACCAGTATTAGGTATTCTTATAGATTTGGTGCTATTAGATAAGGAAGAAAGAATTGTAATTTCGTCTATTGTGCATGCAGTGTTAACCAAAGTAGAGTTAGTTACATATTCTCCAATACTGAATGTGCCAGTAGCGTTACCACCATAGATCCACTTAAGACCAGAGTTAGATCCTTTGATAGGTGCAGATGCTCTAGTTGTAACACCCTTAAGATTTTCGCCAGGTAAGAATAGACCTCTAGAAGGATCTTTGTATGCATACTTAGAAACACGAAGTGTCTCGCCCGCAGTATATCCACCGTCAGTGATAGTCCTTTCGGTAGGAGCAGTGCGAGTGGCATGTGCCATGTTATTGTTGGTATATGCTGTTGTATACACACTTTGAAGTGTTGTGTATGCAGATACAACAGTTGCACAACCGTTAGTGCTTAGATTATAAGGCGTTAGATCTTGATCAAACCACTGTCTCTTACCATGATTGCCAGTAGCAGCAACTCTAGGATAGAAGTAGTCACCGAATGTCTTAGATACAAAATGTAAGTAATGTAGTCTTACTGTATCTCCATTGCTGAGAGTAGGTGTATAATTTTCTGCAAGTTGGACAGAGAGGGTGCCATTTGTGACGTCGTAAGTTGCATTTGCAATATCAGCAGTAGCATCGATAGTCACTGCATTGGAAGCAGCACTTACAAAACTATGAGTATAGTTACCACCTGTAACTACAGCACCAAATGTTGCACTCTGGAAGATGTGATCATACTGACCTTGTGCAGTTGCAGCACCAACGTTTACAGTAATAGTAGTTGATGTTGCTGCAGTAATCTCAATAGAAGTGTCATAATATGGGTCAGTTGTCCTTGGATAAGCGTGATCAGTCTGATAGTTATCCTGAGAGCATCTAAAGATTAGAGATTCTTGAGCAATCTTGATATGTGTGCCTGCCTCTAACTTGTGCTCACCAATGGTCATGACCATTACACCGCTAGAAGGGTTGTAACTAACAGCAGTAGGAGTAAATGTTACTATCGGAGATGCACCGACGTTAACTGTAATAGTTGTGGGACCTGTAGCAGTAATTTCTAGAGGGACATTATAATAAGGATCAGATGCACGAGGATAAGTCTTCTGACTGCTGTTTCCATCCATCGAGCAAGTGAATGTCAAACTATTTGCAGCAATAGAAATCTTTCTACCAACACCGATAGAATGTGATCCAATAGTAAGGACTAAATCACCAGTTACAGGATCGTAAGTAGCACCAGATGGTGTGTATTGTGGAGGTGCCACAACCATCTTACCGTTACCAACGTAAGTTAATGCATCACCTGCATCTAGTGTGACAGCTGGGACAGTGACATCAAAAGTCCTAGTGCCGTTGTTTACATTAGCAACTGTGAATGTCTGACTACCATTATCGATAACTTGATGTGCAATAGTTTGTGCTGCAGCATAGATTCCATTTACCTGACTTGCAAGAGTAGGTGAATCATCGTATGCAATAGCATAGGTTGCAGCATCATATACTCTGCTATTACCACCATACTTAAGGTCGTAAGCAATCGCTTCAATTACATCCTCAATATCATCTGTGCAATCAGCATCAGTCTGATGTGGAGTGAATGATGGGTTAGCAGTCTTATAAACGTGAAGTGCTTCTGCAGCAATAAATTCTTTGTTGTTAAGAAGAAGGTTTGCACCATCAATCTTAAGATTACCCTGTGGCACTGGATCAGCAAATACACCAGTGATCTTAGGACCGCCTGTGCCCTCAGATGTGTATGAAGTTGTGCCAGTAAGGTTATGTGTATTCTCTGCAGTTATAGAATGAATAATAATATCAGTTAGGAATCTGATATTCTGCTGCACATCAGCACAGTTAGAAAGACTCTGAGCATTACCAGAAGAGTAGTTAGGATCATAGGTATGTGCAGGAGCAGATCCACCATAGGTGATAGGATCATTCAAGTTATATCCTTCGTTACCAATATCCTTAATAAACAGCAAGTTATTGATAGCATAATACATTGTATCTCTTGCTTTCAAAAGAGCAGTCTGAGACTCAGCAACTTCACCATAGAATCCGTTAAGGATAAAGTTACCAGTAGCGTCAAAGTATTGCTCTGAGAAGTTTTGAGATTGGAATTCACCACCAGATGCCAAGTCATCAGCGATTGCTTCAATAAAGAGTCCTAAGTCACGACGACATTTTTCTTGACCAATAGAGACTGTAGGAGCAACCTCATCAGGAATATCATTTAGGTTTCCTGCTGTGAGTGCTTCGTTTTGCCATGTCCAGATAGTATTAATTGCAGACTGCACGTCGCTACAATTATCAACAGTAGCGTTATCTGTATTGCTGCCTGGAGTCGCATACGGAGATCCTGGTGATGGGTCTGCTGTGATTGAGAGGTCTGCATAATAAGTTGCTTCATCGGTAGAATTGACTGCACTGAATACGCCAGTCAACTGGTTTGTAATCGCTGCCATCACTAGATCTTTCGCTTGCTCAACGATGTAGATCAATTCGGCCTGTGCCCTACTATAGGACAAAGTTGCAGCGTCGGAGAAGTATTCGTTAATCCATTTCAGTGAATACTGGTTACCACCTGAGTGGATGTCAAGAGCAATACATTCCAACCATAACATAACGTCATCAATGTATCCTTCTTTATCACCTGCTGCAGTGCCAGTAAACTGTGTCTTCTGTAAATCGTATGCTCTTAGTTTAATTGCCTCTATATTTTTCCAGATCATGCGATATGCATCTCTGAATCTTGAGGTTGTATTTGTTTGGACGTCGCCAGGATAGTAGAAGTCAGGATGCTCTACAGCAACATAACGCTCTGCTCTATCAATAATTTCTTGCTTATTTCTACGGATGCTTCTAGCACCATCATTCTTTCTGTTACCTGCATTACCTACAAGGTTTGCATAGAAGATTGCTTTGTTTCTTAGAGCATCACCAGCTTGGAATGTGCCACTAGAAAGATTATCGTATTCAATCTCAGTGCTTCTAACCTCTTCAAAGTCTAGGAAGTCTTCGTTGATTCTTGCACTAGGATCATACAACTTAACAGGTGTAATAGAAGACTGTGAGATATCATCCAGAATAACGTTAGGATTCTGAATAGCAACAAGTCTTTCGTAGATAAGACCGAAGAATGTAGATCCTCTGTTAATGATTAGAGTGTCAACAGGTTGACCAGTATTAGGATCAAGATATGGACTGATGAATGTAATCTGAGCAACAATCTTAGATTTACTTGAGTAGATGTATTCATTTAACTTGATATCAAAGATACCAGTTTCAAATCTTGCAGTACCTGAGGTCTTACTCAAGAGTAATGTATCAGTTGCATTACCTTGTGCATCAAGGTTTGTCTCTTCAATGATTGCAATATCACCTTCAAAGTTAGTGATAGTTTCTTGGAATTTGAAGAGGTTTTCGGTATTGAGTAGAGTGACAGACTCTACGATAGCAGTGAATAGGTTAGTCCTCTTAACAATCTCACTGATAGTAAAAGGTCCGTCAGTAATATTGATTACGTCAATGTGGAAAGTCCCAGAATCAACAACAGTTGCATATGCATCTGATGATTCGCCATTGATTTGCTGACCCATCTCAGGGAAAATACCCTGTGGATTCTGCAGAGCAATTCTGTATACAGGGATAGTAGCAAATCTAACAGCTCTATATCTAACCTGTGATGCTGCTTTTGGTGGCTCAGCAAATACAATTTGGTTACCAACAATTTGATATGAGGTATCAGGTGCTTGGATAACACCATTCAAAGTAATCAATAACTGATTACCTTTAACAATTACACCTTCACCTTCAACAGTAATTGGGAAGGACTTCTTAATACCATCAAAGTCACCAGAAATATCATCAATCTTCTTAACGATAGAAGTCAAGATTTCCTCAGATGAGGTCAATCTTCTATTTCTGAATAGCACCTCTGTGTTGTTATAGTCAGTATATACTGGCTCAGCAGCACCGAATGATGTAATCTGGTTTACATTAGTATACTCATTAATATTAACTTCTTTGATAAATTCTGTGCCAACCTTTCTACCAGATACGTCCTCTCCACCAGTCAGTTGTAACTGACCAAACATCTTAAATCCAGTTGGGTGGTTGTTATCTAATACTTGTTTCTTCCATTTTGTAATAGGAATTTCAGATGTAATAACATAAGAGAATGACTGATAGAAGAAACTATCTTGAATCTTCTGGACAATCTCAGATGGTTTACCAACATCATCGATAAATCTACCAGGTGTTTGTGTAATTGAGTCAATATTCAATACACCACGAGCAATGCTCAAGTTATCGATAATACCAGATGCTTTAGAAACCTCACCTGATACTTTTTCACCTTGGACAAAGTTACCTGTGTAATCAACGATCTTAAGAATCTTAGGACCGATCTGCCAACCAGTGTTAGTAGAAACGAAACCTTCTGCAGTTGCTTGCTCAGGAGAGTTACCTTGATATACTTTTTCACCTTCTAAGAATCTAGAAGTTGCAACAACAGCATCAGCAGCACCTCCAAACACCTCGGTCAAGAGAGTTTGTCGTCCTTCACCTTGTGTTAGGAAGGTGATAAAGTCACCAGACTGTGCGGCCTGTAACGTTAATGCGAAGCGTAATTGATCAGATTCTAGTTGGTCAGCGATAGCATAGTATATCTGCCCATCAACTAATTGAGTCAAACCTGCACTACTTGGTTTTGGTAGGATACCAGTTGTAGATCCAACATCATCAGCACGCAACTGAATAGCAGCACCAGTTGTAATACCATGTGGGAAGTTAAACTGTAGATAGTTAAGATCTAAGTTAACAACATAGTTAAATTCTGATTTAAGAGTTACAGTAGGCTCAGATGAATATCCTTGACCTGGATTCTTAATAATGATCTCACTAAGACGATTGTTTTTGATAACCGCCTCTGCCTCAGCACCTGATCCACCACCACCTTCGATCACAACTGCAGGAGCAGAGGTGTAACCAGAACCTGGATTTGTAATCTTAATCTCAGTTAGGATTGAGGTGTTGAATAGTTGAAGGTTAACAGGGAATGTAATCTCAGGACGTAGAGTATAGTCATGAGAGTATCCGAAACCAAATTCGTTATTCTTAAGTCTCTTAATCTTACCAATATTTCTACCAGTTAAGAATACTGATGCACCTTCACCTTCAGCAGGAATTACAACGTCTAGAGCAGCACCAGATCCTGCAAGAGTAGGTCCTAAGATACCAGTGATAGCATCAACGTCGATAGATGCAGTTGTATAACCTTTACCTGCATCAGATACAGTAGCTTCTGTGATTGTGCCAGATCCAATTTCCTCGTCAAGAGTAACAGTAAGAGTTGCTAGACCACCCTCACCATCTCCATCAATAGGCACATTATAGTAAACGCCAGGTTGATATTCTGTACCTCCATCGATAATGGTGATACGCTCAATCTGTCTGAATGATGCAATGTCAGAGATAACTGGAAGTTTCTGATAGAATCCACCTGCAGACACTAGTTTAATAGTGTTGATAGGTCCGATTGCCTTGACAGATGTGGTTGAGTAGTAGGAGTATGGATTACCAAACTCATCATCTTGGACTTCAGCAGATGAGGTTTCTGGCTCAAGATCCAATGGGAATTTGAATTCAGTGTTATTAACAACCTGAGAAATTCTAAATGTGCCATCATAAGGAGTCTTGATAACATCAACAAAGGAGTTATCACCAACAGGTGAGTTTGCTCCAATCCTAGATGGATCAAAGTAGTAAGAAATATTTGTTACATTACCTATGGCAGAGAATTTAACGTATGGACGTAAACCTTCTGCTTGCACGCCAGGTGTACCAACACGAGTAATATTGTTGAAGGAATATTCCAACTTATACTGGTTATCCTGTGCAAATGACAGATAGTAACCGAAGTTAGATGCATCACCAACGTCAAAGACATATTGATGATTTCTGATAAAGGTTAGTGATGGATGCTTAGCATATATCTTAACGCTAGAGATTGCTCCTTGTTCGAATAGAGGATCACCTGCTGCAGTTGTCCTCAATCCAAAGACATATTCTCTACTACCAAATACTTCACTGATAAAGAATGATCCGTTATATTCGGTAGTCGTAAATCCTTCAGTAAAGATGATATCGTTTTCTCTGAAGTTGTGAGGTGTAACAGATGTTGCATAAACAAGATCAGATCTTGCTTCGCTAGTCTTTTTAATATCCTTCTTAAGGACACAAGTTAACTCAACCTCTTTAACTGATGGGAATCCAGTAACTTTAACAATCTTATATGCATCATTTCCATCATCATCGATGACAATGTTATTAGAGTTAATTGCAATAACATCACCAGGTATGTAAGAAGATGCAGGTTGTGTCTTAAGAATTTTAACAGAATACTGACCTCTATCATCGTATGGTTGGAATCTAGCGTAGTCAGACAATGCTAACTCTGTAGATTTCCATTCCCATGTAACGCCACCATCAGATGCTGTGCCAGTTGTATGGACTGGAGCAATGAGTCCAGATGTACCTGCAACCGTTACTTCATATATGTTACGCTTCCAATAAACTTGATATCCAACAGGATATAGGATGCCAGAATCCCAACGCTCCATGTCGAGATCTCTGTATTGAGGTGTAGGATATGGCTCTTCTTGAATGTCAATGGTAAACTCACCTGCATTCCTGATAAACACCCAAGTAATAGCACCGTCAGATACTGCACCAGTTGTATGTGTTGGAGGTGTTACGCCTGATGTGCCACCTGCCTGTGCTTCGTATATCTTCTGTGCATAGTAAACTCTGTCACCAGTATTATATGCAGTTGCAGTTACCCAAAGGTTTTCTTCCTCAATACCAACAAACTTACCAGGCATTTCGTTGATATCTGTTGCCTCGGTAGATCTAAGAAGATCAGTATTGTTGATAGTGCCGAAGATCTTACCAACTTTATACTTGTTGCCTAGACCAGGATTAACTGTAGTGCCTACTGGGACTTCTACAATGGTGCCGTATGCTTGGACAACACCAAGAGAATTATATTGCTGAAGGATTGCACCCTTAGTAAACTTAACATCTTGGTTAAGTGTCAACTCATAAACGTTGTCAATCTTACTATAGTTTGCATCTTTAATATAGAATTTGGGGACGACGTTTGCAGTAACAAACATCTTCTTACCATTCTTAACAGGAATTGTAGAAGACTTAGATGCAATATTCTCTTTATTGTTAGTCCATGTATATGTCTGGACTGGGGTGTAGACACTAGGAGTATCGGAGAAGTCAAGTAGTTGTAGACCACCTGCACCCACATCCCACTGGTCAATAGCAGGAAGACCTGCATCAGACCATGTGCCAGTTGTCCACTCACTGATAGTAAGATTCTCGTAGTTAGTAGGTGTAGTTAGAGTATATGTGCCTCTTCCAGAAGTATGTGCTTTATCAATCTTAATAGCAACTATGTCACTCTTTTCATGTGACAGTGGGAATTTAACTAGAGGAGTAGAGAATGTTGACTCATATTCATCAAGTTTAGATATAACCCAATCATCAATGTGACCAATAAATGCTTTAGATGCTACAGAAGGCTCAGTGCCACCTAATCCAACAGACGCCATATTAACGTCAATTAGAGTTTGATATGTGACTGCAAGGTTGCCATCGTAGTAAACATTGATTTCCCAAACACCTGATCCAGTATTTTCTTTAACAAGTGCAATATGGTGCCATGCTGCAGCAGCAAAGTTGCCCCAGTAAGTAGTCTCTGTAGAAGAAGCAACTACACTACCATTTACTTCAAGAATAATTTTACCGAAGTTGGGATCAGATGAGATACCCATAAGGTATACAGAAACACCAGAGGTGCCATTTACTTCAACAGTATCAAAGAAGTGTGGAGTATTACCTGCTGCATATGCAGTGGTATTCATACTAAACCATGCTGCAGTAGTCCAGTTTTGACCTTCCCATGCTAGACCTGAGGCAGTAGCACGGTTTGCTGCTTGGAATTTAAGTGATCCAGTGCCAAACTTGTAATAACCAGTATCTACAGTAGCATCAGCAGGTGTTTGAATTGTAAGAGTAGATATAGTCTGTTTAGTTGTGTCATAGTCTAAATCAGCACTATTATCAAATCTATAGACTGCAAGTTGATTAGGAATCAATCTTTCAGCAAAAGTAACGATATCACCAGAGTTATCAACAACAGATGTCTTACCGACCTGTCCAACAGAGTCAGTAGTTTCAATTAACGATTCTGCCTTAATTGTGCCATCATACTTGAGTGAAGATACAATATTGACTTTTCTATCTTCGTCATAATCGAGAGCAGCAGTAATAGCGATATCACCAAATACATCAACATGTAATCCTGTATTTTTGATAGAGACATAATCTCCCTGCGGTGTTAGTGATTTTCTCCACAACCAAGGCACTTGCACTTGGTTACCTTGCACATCTGTCTGAGTAGAGTTTGCAGTAAGGAGAGCAAGTTTACCAACTTGAATTCTCTCAAACTTGCCGTTTGCATTGTTATATACGTCGTAGAGTATGAATACATCGTTATACTCGTCAATAGTGAATCTTGGGTTTCTTACATACCCACCAAGAGCAGGTATCTGTTTAACATAGTCTACATTAATATTAGACCCATCGTAGGAGAATGTGCCATAGATTAGGTTATCTGTAGTTTGGTTTACACCAGTAAAGAAGAATTGATCATTTGCAATCCATCTAATCTGTGTAATATCCTCATCACCATTTGGAGAAGAAATCTTACGCTTCTCTTTGATATCTCCATCATTATTAGATTGAATAATCCAAATATCGTTAGCGTCGATTGCTTGAGTATCAGTATAACCTACAAGGTAGATAGACTTATTTTGATCTAGATAGATGTCTGTAATATAGTCTCTACGTTGTCCACCAGAGATACCTGCAATAGACTTTTGCCACTTAAGTGTGCCTGTAGGATTGTTGGCATTATCTCTCTCAGAGATATATTTACCAAACCAAACATCTGGATTATAATTGGCGTTTGATGGGTCATATGATTGGCCACCAACATAAATGGCGTCGTTTTCTTCTGAGTCATCGACATACAAACAGGTAAACTCAAGTTTCTTAACACCTGCATTGTTTGGAAGCAATGTCCTCACCCATTGCACTTCACCGTTATCATCAAACTTAGCAAGGAAACCAACTTGGTCACCGTCAAGATCTTCTACTAGAGATCCAC
>CENO01015041.1_pt1 | contig 19818 bp, 18 predicted proteins | sample 530271 | NCBI WGS metagenome assembly CENO01 (sample SAMEA2619857, study PRJEB7988) | marine metagenome | biome: marine biome (ENVO:00000447); feature: surface water layer (ENVO:00002042); material: "saline water (ENVO:00002010), including plankton (ENVO:xxxxxxxx)" | depth 5 m | reverse complement strand
CTTAATATTCCAATGTCAAATCTATCCGAAGGAGACAGCAATAGTAGCGAAATAATTCTTGATAAATTTATAATTCATCCTTTAATTTGTTATGAATCAGCATACCCAAATTTAATCAGCCAAAAAGACTTATCTAAACCGGAGGTTATAGTCGTCCTAAGTAATGATAGTTGGTTTGGACAATCTCTTGCTCCTTATCAACATCTGCAAATTTCCCAAACCAGAGCCTTAGAATTTAATAAATACATACTCAGAGCAGCTAATACCGGAATATCTGCAGTAATTGATAATCATGGCAATATTAAGAAGACAGTGGAATTAAATCAACGAGGTCATTTAAATGAAATATTTCGTGTCAAAACAGGAAAAACACCATACAGTCGTTTTGGAGATTATCCTATTTTGGTGTTAATATTTGCTATTATGATTTCAGCTTTATATCTGTGTAAAAAAAATGAAAGATGATTACAACCCAAATGAGCTAGAGGAGGCAATTCAATCTCTCTGGAACAAAGAAAAGACTTTTGAAACAAAATTCGAAAATACAGATAATAAATACTACTGTCTATCAATGTTTCCTTATCCAAGTGGAAAATTACACATTGGGCATGTTCGAAACTATACTATCGGCGACGTCATTTCAAGATCTCAAAGAATGATTGGGAAGAATGTATTCCAACCTATGGGTTGGGATTCGTTTGGGCTACCAGCAGAGAATGCAGCAATAAAGAATAAAATACCGCCAGCAGAGTGGACTAAAATGAATATTGATAATATGAGAGAGCAACTTAAACGCCTTGGTTACTCTTACGACTGGAATTGTGAACTATCTACATCAGACCCTAATTACTACAAATGGGAACAATGGTTCTTCATCAAGCTACTTGAAAAAGGTTTAGTTTATCGCAAAAAATCAGAGGTAAATTGGGACCCAGTTGATAAGACAGTTCTAGCCAATGAACAAGTTATAGATGGTAAGGGTTGGCGATCAGGGGCAGATGTTGTAAGAAAAGAAATACCTCAATGGTTTTTAAAAATATCAGAGTATTCCGATGAGTTATTAAGCAGTATTGACTCTTTAGAGGATTGGCCAGAATCAGTAAAGATGATGCAAAGAAACTGGATTGGAAAGTCAACTGGAGCTATGATTCAATTCCAAGTTGAAGGTCATAACAAAGTACTAGAAGTTTTTACTACCAGACCAGATACTATTTATGGTGTAACTTTTTTAGCTATATCTCCAAACCATCCGTTTTTAAGAGACAATCTTAATCTAGATATAGAAGTTAGAGAATTCATTGAACAATGTAATAAAGTTAAAGTTTCTGAGGAGACAGTTAGTAACTTGGAGAAAAAAGGAGTAAATACAGGTTATTTTGCTATTAATCCAATGAACGGGTCACGTATACCAATTTGGATAGGAAATTATGTCCTATTAGATTATGGAACAGGATGTGTAATGTCAGTTCCTGCTCATGATGAGAGAGACTACGAATTTGCAATCAAATATAAGCTTCCAATAAAGGTTGTTATTACTTCTATTGATAGCAAAACTAATAATAATGTGTATTCAGGAGAGGGCATTTTGATAAATTCAGATGAATTTGATAATCTCGAATCATCCATCGCTAAGACTAAAATTATTGATGCATTAGTCGAAAAAGGATTTGGCAAATCAAAAATTAATTTCAGAATACGTGACTGGGGTATTTCCAGACAAAGATATTGGGGTTGTCCCATACCTGTTTTTTATCATGAAGATGGATCGGTACATCCCGTTCCTGAAAAAGACCTTCCAGTCGAATTGCCTGATGACGTTGATTTGGATTCAGAAGGCAATCCTCTAGCTAGCCATCCGACTTGGAAATATATCAAATGTCCTTATACTGGTAAAAATGCTGTAAGAGAAACAGATACATTTGATACTTTCTTTGAGTCATCTTGGTATTATCTTAGGTTCTTAACTCCTGAACTCAGAGAAAGGATTTTTGATAAAAAATTTGAGAGTTGGCTTCCCGTGGATCAGTACATAGGAGGAATTGAGCATGCGATTCTTCATCTCCTTTATGCAAGGTTCTTTCATAAGTTACTTAGGGATCTGGGTATAATAAAATCTTCAGAGCCTTTCAAAGCATTATTATCTCAAGGAATGGTTCTTAAGGATGGTTCAAAAATGTCAAAATCAAAGGGTAATATTGTTGATCCCAAAGATATAGTTACTAAATATGGAGCTGATACGTTAAGACTATTTATAATGTTTGCGGCACCACCTGATAATAATTTAGAGTGGTCTGATACCGCAATAGAAGGTTCTTATAAATTTATAAAAAGACTTTGGGTTTTATCAAAAAAAATTATTGAAGATAAGGATAATAAATCAAACACTGCAACAAATATTCATTCTCAAAGTTTAGAGCTGAAATTAAATAAAACGATTGAGAAAGTTACAAATGATATATTTAATAGGAAAAGCTTTAATACTGCCATAGCATCTATTATGGAATTATTTAATGACTTGAATAAGTACGAGCAGAGCAAAAATCGGAATATCCTCTTATGTAGACAATCTTTAGAAAGTATACTCAAAATGCTGTCTCCAATAGCACCGCATGTAACACAGTATCTTTGGAAAGAATTAGGATATGAAAAGCTTATTTTAGATGAGAAATGGCCAACAGCAAGAACAGATGAGCTTAAAGAGACTAAAAAAGAGATAATTATTCAAATCAATGGTAAACTTAGAGGTAGAGTAATAATTAAACCTGGTATCTCCGAGTCCGAAATTAAATCAATAATTGAAAATGATAAAAAAATTTATAAATATATAGAAAATCATGAGATTAAAAAAATCATTTATATTAAAGACAAACTTATTAATTATGTGCTTGATTGAACTATGAGATTTATCTACCATTTAATTTTGTCATTAGCTTTGGTTTCTTGTGGATATTCTATGCGAGGCAATATTAATTTGCCGGATGATATCCGCACGATTTCTCTAACTTCAGAATTCTATAGTCCACTTTTGATTTCGATAACTGATAATTTAAAGAATTCAGATATTAATGTAACAGATTCAAAAAATAAAAATTTGTACAGAATAAATATCTTGTCAGAATCTTTTAAAAGGAGACAATTGTCAATAAATGCATCTGGGAGAGTTAATGAATATGAAATCATCTATGATTTATCATTTGAGATTAGCCCACCTAATATGAAGTCAGACGTAGAGACAATTACTCTCTACCGAGATTATTCTTTCGATGAAAATAATATTATGGGTAATTCAGATAGAGAACAGCAGATTCGAAAAGAGATGGTAGCAACATCAGCTGCTCTCATTTATAATCGATTAAATGCATTAACAAATAAGTCTAATTAGACTCAACAGGACCATAAGGCGAAGAACGTACTTTATCATGTATTTCCATTCTATACTTTATGAATCTATCTAAATCTGTAAAATGAAAAAAAGGATTACTTAAAATTTCTTCCTCAAGAGTGGATGTTTTTTTAGTAGAGTAGTTGTGCCCTGGGAGAATGATAGTAGTGGTATCAAATGCTTCTTTAATATGATTAAGAGAACTATACATCTCCTCTGGATTGCCGCCATGTAAATCGCATCTTCCACATCCATAAACAAATAGTGTATCACCGGCTATTAGATTTCCATCAATGTAGTAGCATGTTGAACCAGGTGTATGTCCTGGGCTATGAAGACATAAAATGTTTGTTTTTCCAAGCTGCACAATGTCGCCCCCATGATGTAATGAGAAATTATCATAATGTTTATTCCAAAACTTTTTCTCATGGGTATTAAGATGAATTGGTATGTCATTAGTTTTAAGTATATGATCTATAGAATTTACATGATCATGATGACTATGTGTCAACAGTATTTTATCTAATATAAGATGATTATCATTAATAAATGTATAGGCATCGCTCAGGTCCCATGCAGGATCTACTATTGCCGTCTTCTTTGTCACCTTATCCACAATCAAGTAGATCATATTTAGCATTGGGCCAACTTCAAAAGTTTGAATTAGAAATGATTTTTCATGCATGATGTAAATATTATGATTATATGTTATCATTATTAGTGTATGACGGAAATAGTTTTAAAACCAGAATTGATTAAAAATCTTCAAAAAGTATTGGTTGATTACGAACCAGCTAATCAAGATCCAATATTAGCTGCTCAATATTTATCGGCAGTAGTAGGCTCTATAGTTGCTAGTTCATCTATGCCTAGCGACCAACAAAAAGAAATACTAAAACAAATCCTGGATTTTATTTCTTATGTTTACGACCAACAAACTCAAACTGCTCAACAACCAGAGCAAAAATCAAATGATGCTTTTGGAGTTTGGAAGCCAAAATAATCTAAGACGTTATCTCATTGATCAATTTTGTTCCCTTATATATTAGCCCAGTGTATATTTGTACCAAGTCACATCCTTGATTAACTTTTTCTTGCGCGGTTTTTTTCGAATTAACACCACCACATCCAATCATTAAAATATCAGGAAGATTTTCTCTCATCTGCTTAACAATACTATTTGATTTTACAAATAATGGTTTGCCACTTACTCCGCCTTCATAATCTCTATATATTTCATTTTGTATAACCTCTTTATCTATCGTTGTGTTTGTGGCAATTACACCGTGTATATCGAATTTTTTTATCATACTAGATACTGAAGCTATATCATCTTGATCAATATCAGGAGATATTTTTAGAAAGAGAGGCGTTAATTTTTTATGTTTTTTCTCTAAACTTTCATGCGATTTCTTTATATTTCCTAAAAACGTAGATAATCTATCCTCGTGATGGAGCTTGCGAAGTTCTTTTGTATTTGGTGATGATATATTGATAGTTAAATAATCAGCATACTCATATATTTTCTCCATGCAATATATATAGTCTTCATGTGCATTCTCAATAGATGTTGTTGCGTTTTTACCAATATTTACTCCAATAGGAGTAGTTTTTTTATCCATGAAATTAATAAGATTTTTTTTCAAATGAATTATTCCTTTATTATTGAATCCTAGATGATTTATAACAGCATCTTGTTCAGCTATTCTGAAAACCCTAGGTTTTTTATTACCTAGTTGAGGATAGGGAGTAACTGTACCTATTTCAATAAACCCAAATCCTATGTTGTTGATAAAATTAAGATAATCTCCATTTTTATCAAAACCTGCAGCAAGCCCAAGTTTGTTCTGGAATCTTATATTTAATTTATTTATCGGTTCAATATTAGGCGTAGATTTTAAAAATTTTACTAAAAATGATTTATATATAACCTCAGCAATCTTAAGAGTGTAGTCATGGGCAACCTCTGGAGGTAGATTGAATGCAATTTTTTTATAAATATTGAATAAAATTTTTGACTCCTGGTTTATGAAAATGAGAATCAATCTTATGTTTTATTAGTTTATCATATTTAGTTGACAACCAGTATATTTCATTTAGAATCATTCTAAATATATTAATTTTTACGAGGAGAATGTAATTATGAGTTTAAAAGGTTCCAAAACTGAACAAAACTTAAAAGATGCTTTTGCGGGTGAGTCTCAAGCGAATAGAAGATATTTATATTTTGCAGCAAAAGCTGATGTAGAAGGCCAGAACGATGTTGCTGCGGTTTTTAGATCTACCGCTGAGGGAGAAACTGGTCATGCACATGGACATCTTGAGTATCTAGAAAAAGAGTGCGGCGATCCTGCTACAGGTGAGCCTATAGGTGACAGTGTTGCTAATCTTAAGGCAGCTATTGCTGGTGAAACACATGAATATACTGATATGTATCCCGGTATGGCAAAAACTGCAAGAGATGAAGGTTTCGACGAGATTGCAGATTGGTTTGAGACTCTAGCGAAAGCAGAGAGGTCCCATGCAAATCGTTTCACAAAGGCCTTAGAGTCTGTATCGTAAGTTACTTTAGAAGCTCCTCTTCTTAGATGAGGAGCTTTTTTATTAGTATTTTTATGGAAGGCGGTTTAAATAAACCAGAACGATATATTGTCGACTGGAACAATCCTGATTTTCTCAACGAGGAACTATTTGAAAAGGAGCTTAGAAGGGTTGCAGATGCATGTCATGGCTGCAGAAGATGCGTGAGTCTGTGCAACTCCTTTCCAACATTATTCGATCTAATAGATGAATCCGAGACATTCGAAGTAGACGGAGTTTCGTACAAAGATTTTGAGAAGGTTGTAGATCATTGTTACTTATGCGACCTTTGTTTTATGACAAAGTGCCCTTATGTTCCACCGCATGAATGGGAAATTGATTTTCCTCATCTAATGTTGAGAGGGAAAACGATAAAATTTAATAAGAACAAACCATCGTTTAGAGATAGACTTCTGACTTCTACAGATATGCTTGGAAAACTTGGCTCAAAAGCTATTATAGCTCCTCTCATAAATTTTTTTAACAGAATTAAGCTTTTTAGAATCTTCCTTGAGAAAATATTAGGCATCCATAAAGATGCTAAATTACCAAGATTTGCATCACAGACAGCAAAAAAAAACCTAAAACATTTAAAGAGCAATCAGAATTCAAAGAATAAAGTGGCAATTTTTACCACTTGTTATCACAACTTTAATGAACCAGAAATTATTTCGGATTTAGTCTCAGTACTCGAGCATAACAGAGTAGGCATAGAAGTCATATCAAATGATAACTGTTGTGGCATGCCAAAATTAGAACTGGGGGATATTAAGCAGGTCGAAAATATGATGGAATCTAATTTAAAACAGCTTTTCCCGTATGCTGAGGATGGATTTAAAATCATTGCGCCGGTGCCATCATGTGTTTTAATGTTTAAACAAGAACTCCCACTTCTGTTTCCGTCCAATGAAAGAGTCAAAAAAGTATCAGAATCAATAATGGACCCATTCGAATTTTTGCTGATGCTACATGAAAATAATGAATTAAACCTAGATTTTAAATCTAATCTAGGAGATGTATTTTATCAGGTTGCATGTCATCAGAGAGTACAAAATATAGGAATGGTTACAAAGAAAATTCTAGAATTAATCCCTAAAACATCTGTTCAGGCACTTGAAAGATGCTCGGGGCATGATGGAACATACGGCGTGAAGCAAGAAACACATAAAATTGCTGTAAAGCTTGCAAGGCCTATAGCTAAGGAATTAAATTCAAAAGCCTATGAATCATTCATAAGCGATTGTACTTTAGCCGCAAATCATATAGTTAATGTATCGGGAAAAAATATATTACCCGGTCATCCTATATCGTTATTAAAGAAAGCTTACGGAATTAATTAAAAGGAGGTTTAATTATGAAAAAACTTACCAATAAAGATTTATTATCTTTGGAAGAGTATGATAGTAATCGCGAGACAATCAAAACAGAAGTCATCGAATCAAAAAAACATCGTTCTATTAATATAGGAAATAATATTGTTTTGCTTTTTGAGAGCTTTGAAACAATAAAATATCAAGTTCAAGAGATGTTAAGAATTGAAAAAATATTTAAGAAAGAAGAGATTGAAGAAGAAATTGGAGCTTATCAGGCTTTGATTCCTGATGGAAATAATTTTAAAGCAACTATGCTAATTATGTACCCTGATGTTGAAGAAAGACGAAAAATGTTAGAAAAATTAAATGGGATTGAAAATCAAATATGGCTTAGGATCAACCAATCTTCAAAAATTTATGCCATGGCTGATGAAGATCTTGATAGAGCTAATGATGAAAAAACGTCAGCTGTACATTTTTTACGTTTTCAATTGAATTCTGAGGAAGTAGATTTATTTAAAAATTCTGACAACATTGAGTTTGGAGTTGACCATGACGAATATTCAACATCTATCAAAGTAACCAGTGATACTTATAAATCACTGTTGAAAGATTTGGACTAATTACTTAGGTTTAACTTTGATTAGTACCTCAGTTTGCTCTACTTCAAGAGAATTAGGTATATCTGGAAGTTTAGAAAATTCAATTTCGCTATTACTAATGTCTGTTATTGTATTAGATTCGGTATTATAAATATGATGGTGAGCAGACAAATTAGTGTCATAGAATTTACATTCGTTATGCATATCTATGGTTTTTAGCATGCCTCTCTCTTCAAATAACCACAGAGTGTTATAAACAGTTGCTTGCGAAATATCAAAACCAGCTTCTTCAACTTTAGAGAGAAGGTTTGATGCTGTGAAATGTTGATTTTTATTAAATATCAGTCCAGCTAGCTCCAATCTCTGCTTGGTTGGCGTAATACCTTTCTCAACTAATAAACTCGCTATCTTTTCCATAAGTGCATTATATGATATATAGCGATGATATTTAAACTATTTTTTTATGAGTTTTATGATTTTATTGACCACAGAAGAGTCTAGATTTTGATATTTTTTGTCATTAGCCTTTTGAATTAAGCTTTTAGAGAGATTAGCACTCTTAAGCTTGAGATTTAAATCCCTCGATAATTTCATGGCAATCTTTAAATCCTTGAGATGCAAAGAGGCTTTGAAACCCGGTTTATAATTATTCTCGATCATTCGTTTGCCATGAATTTCTAAGATTTTGCTATTTGCAAATCCTCCAAGCAAAGCTGATTGGACCAACTTGCGATCTGTTTTACTTTTTTCTGCAAGAAGAAGAATTTCGCTAACAGCGATCATAGTACTGGCTACTAAAATCTGATTGCATGCTTTTGTTATTTGTCCTGAACCACTTTTGCCGATATAAGTGATTTTATCACCGAGCGTTTGTAATAATTTTTTTATTTTATTGAAAATCTTTTTTTCACCACCCACCATAATACTCAACTTCCCTTTTTTAGCTCCAATTTCGCCACCTGATACTGGACAATCAAGTAGCCAAGATTTTTTTTCTTTAAGTTTATTATGTAGTTGAATAGTTTTTTTCGGAGAGATTGTACTCATATCAATAATGATGGTATTAGGATGCAATGATGACCACAAATTATTTTTTTTACATATAACTTCCTCCACATCTTTTCCATCAGGTAAATTTAAAAAAATAATATTACAGTGTTTGGCAATCAAGTTTATTTTATTATGAAAGATCCCGCCGTGTTTTTTAACATCTTTGATAATTGTTTTTTTTCTTGCATAAAAATGTATTTTAAATCCAGCGTTGATTAGATTTAGAACCATAGGTTTACCCATTATTCCTAATCCAATAAAACCTATTTCAGTATGAGTTTTGTGCATAGTCATGATATATTGTAAGAAGTTACACAATGTTATGACATGAAAATAAATTTTTCGCAAGTTTTTAAAGGCAAAACTGTACCTGAATCATCCTTATACATGATATATGGGAAACCATACCATTTAATTACAGAAGCCCGACACAGGATACGATCATTATGCTCTCACAATAAGGATTCACAAACAAAGGTGTATTTTGTTGATGCAGATTTTAAAATAGAAGAACTACGTTCAGATTTAGAATCTTTATCATTATTTAACGATAGTATGATAATTAGTTTAAATGTTTTATCACCTAGCATCCCTAAGAATCTTCAGGATTATTTGCTTTCAGTTAATTTACCAGAGAGTCACAAATTAATTCTATCAAAGCCTGACTCTAATACTTCCTTCAGAAAAACAAAATTTTTTAAGATGATTTCTGAGAAATACTGTTTAGTGGATATAGTGCCTTTGAAAAACCAGGAACTTATAACATGGATAAAGATGAAATTGACAAATAATAAAATAAACTTTTCTGAACAAGACATTGATTTATTAATAAGAAAAAATGAAGGTGATACAGCTTCACTGTCGCAAGAAATTTATAAAATGACTTTATCAAAAAAAAATAAACTCAATGAAATTCTTAACAATATAGATAATTCATATATTTATAATGAATTCGACCTAATTGATAATTTGCTTTTATTTGACAAGGAAAAATCTTTAATTGTATTGGATTACCTCAAAAAAATTAATCTACCCGAACCATATCTATTAGCGATTCTTTATAATGAAATCAAAAAAATATTTTTCCTAAAGAATAATTTAGAACCAAAGCCATATATACCCTATAATAAATCTGATTTATATCAGACAATATCAAGTAAACTAAACTCTCAAAAAATCAAGAAAATGATGAAATATTGCTACAAAATTGATAAAAGTATAAAATCATCATCGAATAATGATTATGTCTGGAATCAATTTGAATGCATAATACATAGTTTTAATTAGGAGATAGAAATAAGTATTTATGAGTAAGTATGTAGAGACAATATGTAAAAAAGCTAAGACCAGCTCATATAATTCTAGTAAATATGATACTCGTCGTAAAAACAATACGCTCAGCACATTAATAAAAGAAATTCGCTCAAGTAAATTAGAAATTATAAAATATAACGATAAGGATATAAAGCTGGCATCTAAAATGGGTGTAAAAGACAGTTTTTTGGATCGATTAGTTTTAAATAAATCTAGGATTGATAATATGATTGATGGTCTAGATAAAATAATTCAAATACCAGATATCACTTTTTCAATATCCAAATCAAAGAGACAGCTTAGCGGCATATATACCTCACAAATGAGAGTTCCAATTGGTGTAATATTTATGATTTATGAATCAAGGCCAAATGTAACAATTGACGCAGCAGGGTTATGTTTAAAATCCGGAAATAGCGTAATACTTAGAGGCGGTTCGGAATCACTTAATACCAACGCTATATTAATTAATCTCTTAGAGAATTCGTTAATTAAAAATAAGATTGACAAGAATTTTATTCAATTAGTCAAGAAACCCGATAGAAAGTATGTTTCTGAATTTCTTCGTATGAGTGATTATATAGACGTAATAATTCCAAGAGGAGGCAAAGGTTTAATTAAGAACATAATTCAGAATTCATCAATACCTATTATCAAGCATCTTGATGGAAATTGTCATGTTTATATTGATAAATCTGCGAACATTGGCTATGCCAAAGAAATTTCAATTAATTCTAAAACTCAAAGATACGGAGTTTGTAATGCGATGGAAACTCTTTTAATACATAAAAGTTTTTCTAAAAAACATACTAAGGAGATAATTGAAGATTTCTTACTAAAAGGTGTTACTTTAAAGGGATGTATTCAATCAAGAAAACTAAATCAAAATATTCAACCTGCAAATGATAAAGATTATTCTCAAGAATTTCTAGCTCCGAAATTAGCAATTAAGATCGTACCGAGTTTAGACGTTGCCATATCACATATCAATAAATATGGCTCAATGCATACGGATGCAATTATATCTGATGATGATAAGGCAATTGATAAGTTTAAATTAGAAGTAAATTCAAGTTCTGTTATGGTAAATACTTCAACGAGATTTGCTGATGGATATGAGTATGGGTTGGGTGCGGAGATCGGAATAAGTACTGATAAAATTCATGCACGAGGCCCCGTAGGTCTTGAAGGTTTAACAAATCTAAAATATATAGTAAATAGTAAGGGAAAAATCAAACATTAATACAATTACTGAAAAAATTGGTATTTTTGGTGGGTCATTTGATCCTATTCATTATGGCCACATCAAACCAATAATTAATGTACAAAACAAACATCAACTACAAAAAATTTATTATATTCCAATTAGTAAACATAACTTTGACAAGAAAATTATTGCGTCTCCACAACAGAGAATTAAAATGCTAGAGTTATCTCTTGAGCATGAGTCTCATATTATAGATGACAGAGAGATAATACGCGGGGAAACGTCTTACACGTATGATACTATCAGATCGATAAAAGGTACTAATAAAAACGCTTTGTTATACTTAATTATTGGATTTGATAATCTTTACTCATTCCACAACTGGTATGAATATAAGAAAATACTCGAAGAATGCAATATAATTGTCATGAAAAGAAATCAGAAAGAACACAGCCTCTCAATAGATCCCTCTCTGTCAAAGCATATGACTTCGAACCGTTCTATATTTAGCAATGTATCATGTGGTAAAATATTCATTGAGGATACATTTGAGATAGATATCTCTTCATCAGATATAAGAAGAAAATTGAGAAATAAAGAAACAATTGAAGAATTAGTACATCCTGAGCTATCAAAGTGGTTATCTTCGAATTACATTTATTGATATGAAGGCATTAATTAAATCAATCAAAAAAATCTTAGAAGATAACAAAGCTGAACGAATATCAATTATAGATGTCACAAATAAATCATCAGTTACTGATACAATGTTTATTGTTTCGGGAAGATCTTCACGACATGTTCAAGCTATAGCTGACAATTTAGTCGATAAACTCAAAGAAAAAAAAATTAAACCAATCGGTCTTGAGGGATATAATCAATCGCAGTGGATTTTAATTGATTTTGGAGATCTTTTGGTAAATGTGATGCATCCTGAGGCAAGAGAGTTTTATTCACTAGAAAAACTATGGGATGAGAATCTCAAAAATGAATTAAGTTCGAAATAAAAGATGAAAAAAATTATCTCATCCATAATCTTCATCTTCAGCGTAGCGCTCCTATCTATATTTATTACTATTTTAGTATCAGAAAATTCCAATATTGTTAGTTATTTGTATAAAGATAAAATTGTAAAAGAAGTAGAAGATAAAATTTCTCTGAATGTAAATTTTAACGATCTCAGAGTAAAGTGGGAGGGACTTAACCCTCAGCTCATTTTTGATAATCTGTCGCTTTATAGCAAAAAAGATAATAGTGTTATTCTAAAAAGTGATTCTTTTACAATTGATTTTGATTCTTTTGATTCCATAAGAAAGCAGAGACTTGTTATTAAAGAAGTAGATTTTATCAAAACCGATCTTAATATTATCATCAATGACAACAAATTTATTTTAAATGAGATAGATCTATCTGAACTTCTTGGTGTTAAAAAAAATAATATAATGACACAAACAAGACTAAGAATTTCTCAATCTAAGTTATTTCTGAATTACCTATCAAACGAATATTCATTCGATAATATTAGCGTTGTTCTCTTTAAAAAAAGGGATAATTATAAAATCTTCTCTACGTTCACTCATAATGATGATAATCAATTAGTACATATTGCAGCTGATTTAAAACATGAAGAACAAAATAAAATATCCGGATCTTTTTTCTCTCAGGGAGTAAATATTTCGGCAAACAACTATTTCAGAGATAAAAATCTTAAATTAGAAGGTACTGATATAAATTACGAAGTTTGGCTGGAACTAGATAAAAATAAAATCACGAATTTAAGTGGTTCAATGAATCTTGAAAAATTGAATGTATTTAAGAATGATAAAAAAAATCCACTTGTTTTTTCTAAATCATCGTTCAACTATGAGTACCTTATGGATAGTCAAAAAAGATATATAAATATTCAAGAGCTCAAAACAAATATAAACAAAAAAGTTTATTTCAATAATGAAATATCACTGAAATTTATTAACAATAATCTTGAAGATATTTTCATCAAAGAAATCAATCTTGATACTGTCAAAGATATTATTGTTAAAACTAATCTAAAGTTTAATCGCAACTTAAATCAAGCCTTATCAAATTTTATGGATGCTAATTTTTCAAATATTTATATAAGTGATTTAAATAATTCAAAGAAATTTAATTATTCGCTTGAATTTAAAAATCTAGACGCAGCTTTAGTAGACGAATATTACGTAAATAATTTGGATGGTCATTTGTTTGGGGATGCTGTGAGGAGTTATGTCAGAATTAGTAGTAAAGATGTGATATTTGGCGGTAAAAACGATTATAGACAGAAATATAATTCTCTTGATGCTAATGTTTTAATTAATGAGGAAAATGAGGGATATCAAATTAAAACCGATACCATTAATCTAGCAGACGTCGTTAAAATTAAATTAGATGGTTATTTTGGCCCAAAAAATCATCGATACCGTATAAAAGCATCCGGGTCACTAGATACGCTCCTTCAAGACAACTTCTTCCCCAATATATACGAAGATGTTATTCGTCAGTCTAAGTTAAATTCAAGGTATGTAATTGAATATAATGAGCTTCGCAACGATAAAAATAAGTATAATTTTGGTAAAGTTATTTTTTCAGATTTTATATATAAATCTGAGGAATATGCAATTTTTGGATCATCAGATAATATAACAGTGAACTTTCTGAATAATTATATTATATCGAAACCGTCTAAATTAAAATTGAATCAAGATAATTTTAATTTCAGAGTTTTTACTACTAAACAAAATAATGTTTTAGAATACACTCTTCAAGGTATAGGGAATATCTCGACAAAATCACTTAAAGAAACTAATCTGTTTGGTAATCTCGATTATCTTGATGGAAGTGCGCTGTCTAAGTTGTCCCTAAAGTTTATGAAATCTGGCAATAGCACAAATGTTACAATGATATTAAAGTCGGATATGAAAGGCATGTCGTTAGATTTATTTGAACCCTTTGCGAAAAGAGCCGATGACAAAAAGAATTTGTTTGTTAAATATAATATTACAAATAACAAGAAAAGATATGTGGATATAACTTTCGAAGATTACGATATGAGATTATATTATCAGAAAGGTGATGCATACTTAAATGTTAGCTCACCTTCTTTGCAAGGCTCAATTATAATTCCCGCAGAAACCACACAAGAAAATAGACTTTTTGCGAAATTGCAATACTTTAACATGAACGATTTTCAAGGAAGCGCGGATCCAAGTATATATCCTCATATGGAGATATCAATTAACAGAGCAAGAATTGGCAACTCTATTTTCAATAATATGAAATTAAGTTCATTTAGGAGTCGTGATGGAATGACATTAGATCAATTATCTTTTCAGAATAAAAACTTATCTATGAACGCAAGTGGGAAATGGGTAAATGTATCAGGAAATCAAATTACCTTTTTTGATGGGAATTTTAGTAGTAGTAATTTTGGAAAATCGCTCAAGGAATTAGGTTATGGAGATATTATTAAGCGCGGAAAATTAAATTCACGAATGATTGGGCAATGGAAAGGCTCTCCAGATTTATTCTCACTTGAGAACTTTGCTGGCAGCATAACGGTTTCTATGACCGATGGGGAATTTCTACAAATACAAAAAGAAACAAAAGTTATTGGTCAACTCCTTGGCCTCTTTAGCATTGCATCATTGCAAAAAAGATTATCTCTTGACTTTAGTGACTTCTTTTCTAGCGGCCTATCTTTTGATAAAATGAATGGAGAATTTCTATTTGAGAAATCAATTGCTAGTGTTAATAATCTAAACTTGTCTGGCACGTTTGGTGAAATGAATATTTCAGGAACATCTGATATCAAGCAACAAACTCATGATCAGAAACTAACTTATATTCCAGATTTATCATCCATGAGTTTAATATCTGGAACGCTTTTAGGAGGACCGATAGGGGCTGTAGCTTCAATTTTTTATGATAAAGTGCTTAAAGAAATTGGCATTGATACAAACGAGCTTGCTGCTGTTGAGTACACAATCAAAGGTTCTTGGAAAAATCCAGAAATAAATCTTGTTGAGACATTTAAACCTATTAAAAATTAATATATGCTAATTCTTTAGGAGGGTGATGCATGTCACACGTTGCAGCCATACAACTTAATTCTGGCCCAAACATTCAGGCTAATATGCTTGTTGTTGGAGACTTGCTCAAAGAAATTTCTAAAACCAATGCTAAAATTGTTGTTTTGCCTGAGAATTTTGCTCTTATGCCTGAGAATGATAAAGAGTTCCTAGAACATTCTGAGTCTCAAGGCAATGGCGTTATTCAAAATTTAATATCAGATTATTGCAAGCAATATAAATTGTGGGTTGTGGCGGGAACAATACCTATAAAAACTGATAATGCACATAAAGTTAGAGCGGCAACTTTTATTTTTAATGATGTTGGTGATATAGTTTGTAGATACGACAAAATACATCTTTTTGATGTTAGATTGCCAGACTCTGATGAATCATATAATGAATCTGAAATCTTCGAATTTGGTGATAAAATTCAGGTCATAGAGACGCCTATTGGTATTACTGGCTTAGGTTGTTGTTATGATCTTAGATTTCCCGAATTATTCCGACAACAGCATTTGGATGATGTTGAGACAATAATTTTACCAGCCGCTTTTACGGAACAAACTGGGAAAGTTCATTGGGATACCTTAGTCAAAGCGAGGGCGATTGAGAATTTAAGTTATGTGATAACGTCTTGCCAAGATGGATATCACATAAGTGGAAGAAAAACTCATGGCAATACAATGATCGTTAATCCATGGGGACAGATTGTAAGCAAAATTGAATCAGGCAACGGTTTTATTTTAAGCGAGATTAACAGAAAACAACTATACTCTATCAGGGAAAAATTTCCTGTCTTGAATCACATGAGGTTATTGAAGAAATGAAAGATCAGGTAAGCTTTTCTGAATTATATGATTTAACAGATAGCGAATTGGAAAATTTAATATCAATGGCTTGTCCTAAATCTGTAGATTTCGCTGATATATATCTAGAATACAGTCAATCTGAGAGTTGGTCACTGGAGGATGGTATAGTAAAAAGCGGATCTTCAAATATAGACGGTGGAGTGGGTATCAGATCTATAGTAGGCGAGCGAACAGGATTTGCATACAGTAATTCATTTGATTATGAAGACTTATCAAAAGCAGCTGCAATGGCAAAATCAATTGCAAAACAGGGGACTGAAGAGAAGAAAAAAATTCAGTCTATAATTGGTTATAAAAAGCTTTATGAGTCTGAGTCACCTATAGACAGTATGTCTGAAAGTATTAAAGTATCTTTTTTAAAAAAAATCGATAAGTATGTGAGATCAAAAGATAATAGAGTCGAGCAGGTAATTGTAAATATTGCTGCATCGCACACATCAATGATGGTTGTGAATAGTGACGGATTGAAGGCAAGTGACCTAAGACCACTCGTAAGGTTTAATATTATGGTAATCCTTAAAAAAGGAGAGAGGAGGGAGCGAGGAAATTCTGGCGGCGGAGGTCGCATTAGCTATAAAGAAATACTTAATGATGATTTTGGAATTAAACATGCCGATGAGGCATTAAGACAAGCGAATGTAAACTTAGATGCTGTAGAAGCAAAAGCCGGAATGATGACAGTAGTTCTTGGCCCAGGCTGGCCTGGTGTCCTCCTGCATGAGGCTATAGGTCATGGTCTCGAGGGAGATTTTAATAGAAAAAAAACATCTGCATTTTCTGGTTTAATAGGTGAACAAGTAGCGTCTTCTCAATGCACAATAGTTGATGATGGAACTATTGAAAAGAGAAGAGGTTCTTTATCAATAGATGATGAGGGATGTATTACGGAAAATACCATGTTAATAGAAAAAGGTATTTTAAAAGGATACATGCAGGACAAACTTAATGCAAAACTTATGAAAACAAATCCTACTGGAAATGGAAGGAGAGAGAGTTATGCCCATTTACCAATGCCAAGAATGACTAATACATTTATGTTACCTGGTGAATATGACCAAAGCGAAATCATATCTTCTGTAGACAAGGGAATTTTTGCAGTCAACTTCTCAGGTGGACAAGTAGATATTACTAATGGTCAATTTGTTTTTAGTGCGTCTGAAGCTTATATAATCGAAAGAGGTAAAGTCACTACACCGATTAAAGGCATGACTCTTATTGGCAATGGCCCAGAAATATTAAAAAAAGTATCTATGGTAGGAAATGATCTCAAATTGGATGACGGAGTTGGAACATGCGGCAAAGATGGCCAGAGTGTACCAGTGGGAGTAGGTCAGCCTTCACTTAAAATTGATGAGATAACTGTCGGAGGGACAGAAATTTGAACAATCTCTCAGATAGGTCAAGAGATGTAAAATTAAGGATAGATAAATACATCAATGATTTTAAAAGTAAAAATATAGATCTCCAATTTAATGTATCTATATCAGATGGTTTTACGGTTAATTGTCGCTCTAAAGAACTAGAGAATATTGAATATCATAATGATGTAGCACTTGGAGTAACGGTATATAATAACCAAAAAAAAGGCACAGCTTCAACAAATAACCTATCAGATACGAGCATCATTACTACTATTAATAAAGCTATAGATATTTCAAAGAATACACAAGAAGATCAATGCCATGGCATCGCCAATGAGAACTGTATCCAAGAAGCATCTGAAGACCTAGGAATATATTATCCAGTAAACATGAATATTGATGAAGTGATTGATATGACAAGAGAATGTGAGATAAGCGCATTTGATTCTGATAAAAGAATTATTAATTCTGAAGGTTCCTCATTTAGCACATCTAATAATGAGAATATGATCATTAACTCAAATGGGACTTTTGGTCATTATAGATCATCTGATCATTCTTTATCCTGTATTGTTATAGCTCAAGATAAATCCTCTATGGAGAGAGACTATTGGTATACTTCGGCGAGAGATTTTCAAAAATTAGAGAGTCCTGATGCAGTAGGAAAAAAAGCAGCGAAAAGAGCTACAAGTCGTTTGGGAGCAAAAGCGATAAGCACGAGGTCTTGTCCCGTAATTTTTTCTCCTGAGATGTCTACATCGATCATTGGTAACTTTTTAACCGCTATATCTGGTCCTGCAATTTATAAAAAAGCCAGCTTTCTGCTCGATAGTATTGGCAAGAGCATATTCCCTGACTATATTTCTTTGAAAGAGGAACCTCTCATCAAAGGCGGCTCTGGCTCAAGACCTTTTGATAGCGATGGAGTAATAACTAAAAATAAGACGATAATTAATGATGGAATTCTGGAAACTTATTTATTAGATACATATTCATCAAGAAAACTTAATCAAAAATGTACTGGAAATGGCGTGCTAACAAATATAGTTATTGAATCAAAGAATGAATATCCTCAAGACATTTTAAAAACAATGGGTAATGGAATACTCATCAGCGAAATGATGGGATCTGGAGCAAATACACTTACAGGTGATTATTCGAGAGGTGCATTTGGATATTTAATTGAGAATGGAAAAATTATTGCGCCAGTTACTGAAATTACAGTAGCTTCTAATTTGAAAGACATGTTAAAAAATATCATATGTATAGGTAATGACTTTGATCACAGAGGTAATATTCGCACTGGCTCTATTTTAATTGATAATATCTCTATTGGTGGAAAAAGCTAAACATTTAATAATAGTATTGTTGCGAATATGAAAAGTATTATGGTCATCATTACGGTAATTGTAGCCTGATTTAGTAAAACATTTTCAATATATTCTAATCTTAACTTACTAAACGAACCCCATATTATTCTTCCTAGATTCGAAACAGTCTTATTTATTTGTTCGTATAAATTATCCAGAAAAATAAGTTTATTTCTGTATATCCAATCAATATCTAGTGTAATAGTAAGCGTCCTCTCTAAATATTTAAGACTCATAAAAAATGCAAGACCAGAAAACACGAGTAGATGCAATTGGGAAACTACATGGTTAGCAGTGTATGGTATGTACGAATTATCGAACGGGAGAATTGAATAAAGATGACTTGGAAAAATACCCAGGAATATACATAAAAAAGATAAAGTCACCATAGCGATTTTCATGAAAACAGGTGGATCAGATGTATCAATTTTTTTGTCCCTATGGAAAAAGACAAACCACGGGAATTTAATGCCTGCATGTAAAAATACGCCTGCTGATCCAATAAGTAAAAATAACCATACAATCTCAAAATTAGCATAATAACTAGCCTCTAAAATCATAGATTTTGAGATAAAGCCAGACGTGAGAGGGAAAGCAGAAATTGCAAATGCTCCAATTATTCCGCATGTTGCTGTGAGCGGCATAGTTTTGTACAGTCCTCCAACATCTGTACATTTTCTTT